>Ga0160502_100751_pt1 | contig 13029 bp, 10 predicted proteins | sample DIDnMG_14_FD_108237 | JGI IMG/M metagenome (GOLD analysis project Ga0160502, IMG submission 108237) | Enriched soil microbial communities from UW Madison campus, WI, USA - DID2933_E24_Xylan MG | ecosystem: Environmental > Terrestrial > Soil > Unclassified | place: USA: Madison, Wisconsin... | reverse complement strand
TTTTACAACTGGATACTCAACTCCGTCAACTTCAATTGTTTCTTTTGTATCTGCAGTAGATTTAGTGATAAAAACGTCATCATTAGACATGTCTTTAAATGCAACTAATCTGTAATTTTCTGGGTGAATTCCTTTTTTCATCTTTTCTTTTATTTATTGTTTTAGAGCATTTTTATTTTGAAGCTTTCTCATGGTTAGAAAAAGGTGTAAACAACTCTACTCTTTTTTTGTTTAAAAATTTAATTATTTTTGAGTGTGCAAATTTACAATTCTTTTTTAATAAACAAATACTTAGCTCACTTTTTTTTAGTTTATTTCGAAAAGCTTTTTTTATATCCGATTATAGTGGGAATTACTATATTTGTGGATTAATTTTAAACATATAGAAATATGATTAATGAAGTTATAAAAAAGAATGGAGTTACATACGGTGTAATGATCGGAATTGCATCTGCTTTGGTTACCGCTACAATCTATGCTGTTGATTTAAACTTATTTACAGCTTGGTGGATGGGAATACTAGGAATCGTAATAAGCCTTACAATTAGTATCATTTTACTTTCTAAAACTAAGAAAGAATTAAATGGCGTTTTTCCTTTTAAAGATGCTTTTACTACTTATTTTATAGCTGCAGTAATTGGTATTTTAATATCTACAACTTTTAACATTGTACTATTTAATGTAATTGATCCGGGCGCAAAGGAGACTTTGAACGAAATTATGATCAAATATACTGTTGGTATGATGCAGAAATTTGGCACACCAGCCTCAGCAATTAATGAAGCTGTTGCTAAGATGAAAGAAAGCAGTCCTTATTCTACAATCGAATTATTAAAAGGATCTATTTTTGCAATCGTAATTAGTGCCATTTTTGGATTAATTTTCGCAGCATTTTTCAAAAGCAAATCTACACAAGAATAAAACTATAAATGAATTTATCTATACTTATACCGCTTCTAAACGAGGAGGAATCACTTAAAGAACTCTATGCTTGGATCATTAAAGTGATGCAATCTAATAATTACTCTTATGAAATCATTTTTGTAGATGATGGTAGTACAGATAGTTCTTGGCAAATTATTGAAGGTTTTTCTAATGAAAATCCGAATGTAAAAGGCATTCGTTTCATGAAAAACTTTGGTAAATCTCAGGCTTTGCATGCTGGTTTTGCAAAAGCAAAAGGGGATGTTATTATAACAATGGATGCCGATTTACAAGACAGCCCAGACGAAATCCCTGAATTGTATGAAATGATTACAGCTCAGAAATATGATTTGGTTTCTGGCTGGAAAAAGAAACGTTACGATTCTATTGTGGCTAAAAATCTTCCTTCAAAATTATTTAACTGGGCGGCTAGAAAAACTTCTGGCGTTGAATTAAATGATTTTAACTGTGGATTAAAAGCTTACAAAAATGTCGTAGTTAAAAACATCGAAGTTTCTGGTGAAATGCACCGATATATTCCTGTTTTGGCTAAAAATGCTGGATTTGGAAAAATTGGCGAAAAAGTAGTCATTCACCAAGCTAGAAAATATGGAGAAACTAAATTTGGAATGGAGCGTTTTATAAACGGTTTTCTGGATTTAATTACCATTTGGTTTTTATCGAGATTCGGAAAAAGGCCAATGCACTTATTTGGCTTTATTGGTTCAATAATGTTTATCATCGGTTTTTTATCGGCTGGATATATTGGAGTATCAAAACTATACCATATGTATAATGGAATGAAATATAGTTTAGTTACCAATAACCCTTGGTTTTACATTGCATTAACAACAATGATCTTAGGAACTCAGCTTTTCTTGGCTGGATTTTTAGGCGAAATTATTTTAAGAACCAAAAACAATGAAGAACGATATAAAGTAGCACGCGAAGTAAATTTTTGACACCAATCAGGAAAAAAAAATCTTTTTGAGTCAAATTAACCTTTGCTGAAAAACTATCTTTATTAAAACATAAAAAACAGTAAAAATGAACATAGCACCTAATATTTTAAGCGCTGTAAACGAATGGCTGACACCAACTTTTGATCAAGAAACGCAGGCTGCAGTTAAAGAATTAATGACAACTTCTCCAAAAGAACTTGAAGAAAGTTTCTATAAAAACTTAGAATTTGGTACTGGAGGAATGAGAGGCGTTATGGGAGTTGGAAACAACCGAATTAACAAATACACACTTGGAAAAAACACTCAGGGATTATCTGATTACCTGCATGAAGTTTTTCCAAATGAACCTTTAAAAGTTGTTATTGCTTACGATTGCCGTCACAACAGTAACACTTTAGCAAAAGTGGTAGCTGATGTTTTCTCTGCAAATGGAATTCAAGTTTATTTATTTTCTGATTTAAGACCAACACCAGAATTATCTTTTGCTCTTAAATATTTAAAATGTCAATGCGGAATAGTTTTAACAGCTTCTCATAATCCGCCAGAATACAATGGCTACAAAGTATATTGGCAAGATGGCGGGCAAATTGTTCCTCCGCAAGACAAAGAAATTGTCAATGTAATTGAAGCTTTAGGCTATGACAAAATCAAATTCAGCGCAAACGAAAGTTTAATTCAGTATATCGACACTGAAATTGATAAAGCTTTTATAAAATCATCAATCGAAAACGCAAGTTTCAATACTCCTGCTGAAGCAAAAGACAATCTTCATATTGTTTTCACTTCATTGCACGGAACTTCTATTAAATCTGTTCCAGACGTTTTAGCGCAAGCTGGTTATAAAAACGTTCACATTGTGCCAGAACAAGCGGTTCCAGATGGAGATTTCCCAACTGTAAAATCTCCAAATCCAGAAGAGCCAGAAGCTTTAACAATGGCTTTAGCTTTAGCTGACAAAACAAATTCTGATATTGTTGTTGGAACAGATCCTGACTGTGACCGTTTAGGCGTTGCTGTTCGTGATAACGACGGTAAAATGATTTTGCTTAACGGAAACCAAACAATGGTTTTAATGACTTCTTTCCTTTTAAAACAATGGAAGAAAGCAGGAAAACTTAATGGCAAACAATTCGTAGGCTCTACAATTGTATCGACTCCAATGATTATGGAATTAGCAACAAGCTATGGCGTTGAATGCAAAGTTGGTTTAACAGGATTTAAATGGATCGCTAAAATGATCAAAGATTTTCCTGAACTTCAATTTATCGGAGGTGGTGAAGAAAGTTTCGGATTCATGGTTGGAGACGCAGTTAGAGATAAAGATGCCGTTGCTGCTACTTTATTAATATGCGAAGTTGCTGCTCAAGCAAAAGCTACTGGAAGTTCAGTTTACAAAGAACTTTTACAACTTTATGTTGAAAACGGTTTCTTTAAAGAATTCTTAGTTTCTTTAACTAAAAAAGGAATGGAAGGTTTAGAAGAAATCAACCAAATGATGGTTAACTTACGCGAAAACCCTCTGAAAGAAATCAACGGACAACGAGTGATTATGGTTGAAGATTATCAATCATCTACAGCTTTGAATTTATTGACGAACGAAGAATCGATAATGGATATGCCAAAATCTAATGTATTAATTTATTATACAGAAGATGGTTCTAAAATTTGTGCAAGACCAAGCGGAACTGAGCCTAAAATTAAATTCTACATCAGCGTAAATGCTGAAATCGAATCGGTTTCGGATTTTGATGAAGCAGAAAAATTCTTAGATCAAAAAATACAAAACATCATTGCAGACATGCAATTGAGTTAAAATCTGGATATATGCAATTTTGCAGATTGTACGCAAAATAAGCAAGTTCGATATCTTTGAACTCTGATTTACAATCTTGAAAGTAAATCAGAGTTTTTTTTATAAAAAAAACTAAAAAGAAATTGAAAACACCTCAATTGGATTAATTTTGTGCAGTAAAAATTGCGCGCTCAAAATAATTCCAATAAAGAGGAACGCCATCCCATTAAAAGAAAATAATATCAAAAAAATAAATGAGTAATTTCAAAAAAATAGTTCCTTTTATATATCCGTATAAAAAATACGCATTCTTAAATATCTTCTTTAATATTTTGTATGCGCTTTTCAGCACACTTTCGTTTGTTGCTTTAATACCAATGCTTCAGGTATTATTCGAAAAAGGGAAAAAAGTCCAAATAGAGCCAGTTTATCAAGGTATTTTTAAAATTAAAGAATATGCTGAAGACTATTTAGCCTATTATATTACAACTGCGCAGCAAAACCATGAGCCAGGTTATGTTTTATCTGTAATGGTTGCCATCATCATTTCCATTTTCTTACTAAAAAACTTAGCCGATTATTTGGCAATGTTTTTTATCAATTTCTTGAGAAATGGTGTTTTGAAAGATATGCGAAATGCCTTGTATAAAAAAACACTAGAGCTTCCTTTGGCTTTTTATTCTGAAAAAAGAAAAGGAGACGTAATTTCTAGAATTTCTGCTGACGTAAACGAGGTTCAAAACTCATTTTTAGCCATCTTAGAGCTTATTGTAAAAGAGCCTTTAACAATTATTTTTACGATAACCACTATGCTTATCATCAGTGCTAAGTTGACTTTGTTTGTTTTCATTTTTATTCCAGTTTCTGGATATATTATTTCATTGATTGGAAAACAGCTTAAAAAACAATCTACTAAAGCTCAAGAAGAACAAGGAAGATTTCTATCTACAATTGAAGAAACAATTGGAGGTTTAAAAGTTGTAAAAGGATATAATTCTGAAAACTATTTTAATACTGTTTTTAGAAACTCTACAGAACGTTTTTTTACTTTATCAAATAGTATTGGAAACCGCCAAAATTTAGCTTCTCCTGCCAGCGAATTTATGGGAATTACTGTAATCGCTATTTTACTTTGGTACGGGGGTCAAATGGTTTTGATTGATAAAACTTTACAAGGCGCAGCGTTTATTGCTTACATGGGATTAGCATACAACATTCTAACTCCTGCAAAAGCCATTTCTAAAGCTTCTTACGGAGTAAAAAGAGGAAATGCCGCTGCAGAACGTGTTCTTGAAATTTTGGAGCAAGAAAACACTATTGTTTCTAAAGAAAATGCAATTGAGAAAACAACTTTTGATCACAATATCAGCGTTCAAAATGTAAACTTTAAATATGAAGAAGAAACTGTTCTAAAAGACTTTTCTCTTCAAATTAAAAAAGGACAAACTGTTGCACTTGTTGGACAATCTGGAAGCGGAAAAAGTACAATTGCCAATTTATTAACTCGTTTTTACGATGTTAATGACGGTTCTATTTCGATTGACGGAATCAACATTAAAGACATGAATCTGCAATCGCTTCGTAGTTTGATGGGATTGGTAACGCAAGACAGCATTTTATTTAATGATACAATTAAAGCAAACATTGCTTTAGGAAAATTAGACGCTACTGATGACGAAATTATCGAAGCGCTTAAAATCGCTAATGCTTATGAGTTTGTAAAAGATCTTCCGCAAGGAATTTATACTAATATTGGAGACAGCGGAAACAAACTTTCTGGAGGTCAAAAACAACGTTTATCAATTGCCCGTGCTGTATTGAAAAATCCACCGATTATGATTTTAGATGAAGCAACATCGGCTTTGGATACAGAAAGCGAAAAATTTGTTCAAGTTGCTCTTGAAAACATGATGCAAAACAGAACTTCAATCGTAATTGCTCACCGTCTTTCAACAATCCAAAAAGCAGACGTCATTGTTGTAATGCAAAAAGGAAAAATCGTTGAACAAGGAACTCATGAAGAATTAATTGCACTGAACGGAACTTACAATAAACTGGTAACAATGCAGTCTTTCGAATCGTAAGAAACGCATCCACCCAAATTAATTTACACAGATTAAGGAAATATTAAAACTCAGTTTAATTTCTTTAATCTGTGTTTATTTTTATAACTTTAGGTTAGTTAAAGAATAAATCATTTAACCTCACAAAAATGTATCTTAACAACCCAAACATCACACTTCCTGACAACCCTGATACCATTGTCTGGAAATATCTAGATTTATCAAAATTTTTGGATTTACTGCTTTCGAAGAAATTATTCATGTCGCGTTCAGACAAGTTTGAAGACCAATACGAAGGCACTTTCAGCGAACCTACTTATGAAGAGATCAAAAAACTTGCTATTGATAATCCGGACTTTTTGAATTACTACAAAACACATCGCGAACAAGTTGCTATAAGCAGCTGGCATATTAATGAATATGAATCTTTTGCGATGTGGCAGATTTTCACACAAAATAGCGAAGGATTAGCGATTCAATCAACTATTGGAAGATTGCAGAAAGCATTAAAGCCAGAAAATAATTTTGACCAATATATCGGCGAAGTGAATTACATCGACTACAAAAAAGAATATATCCCGTTTGATGATTTGTTCTTTCCCTTTTTATTTAAACGAAAAAGCTTTCAATACGAGCGCGAAGTCCGCATTATTACAGACACTTCAAAAAGTGACATAAAACTAAACGATGGATTAAAAATCAATGTCGACATCAATCAATTAATTGAAAAAATATACATTCATCCAAAATCTGAAAACTGGTATAAAAAACTCGTAATCGAATTAGTTGAACGTTTGGATTTTGGTTTCGAAATCGAAAAATCAGATTTAGAAAGTGACATATTAATTTAAAGGTGCTAAGGTTCTTAGATGCTAAGACACAAAGTTTCTAAGTTTCTAAGATTCTAAGATTCTGAAACACTGAGATTCTAAGTTTTTAGTCACAAATTATAAAAGCCTTCTTTCCAGTATCTGATCATGTTCCGTAGGAACATTTCATCGGTAGAAAAAAAATATATTGTTATGGTTAATTTTACGTTCCGTAGGAACGTTTGATTTTGACATTTTTTTGACAATCCGACACATCAAACGTTCCTACGGAACGTAAAATTATCGTCCACCTTTTTTTGTTACCGATGAAATGTTCCTACGGAATGACAACTTGATATAAAAAACAGAAAACGCATTTTTATAAAAACAATTAAAAAAGAAAGGTTGTCTCAATAAATCAAGACAACCTCTTTCTTAAAAAAATCCTTTATCTGTAGCTAAAAAAACTTAGAATCTTAGTGTCTCAGAATCTTAGCAACTTAGATAGGTTTATAACTCTTCACTTCCCATTTTTTAGAAGCTAAATCTATATAATTGTAGTGCAGCACATCGCTTTTATCAAACTGACCATTTTGGTTAGTATCTTCAATCGTTCTAAAATAAAGACGGTTTTTAGATTCAATTAAACTCCAATCTACCAATTCTTCTAAATCGGCTGAAACTTTTGTGAAGTTTTCTCCGCTGATATCACTCAAATACAAAGTTTTAATATCGCTTGTATCTATTTTACCATCTTTGTTGGTGTCAGAATCTGTAAGAGTGTAAACCATTACATTATTATGAGTTTTATCTGCAACAGGTTTTAAATAAGTAGCTGTTAAAATCAAAATTGGTTTATCTGATAATGGACGAATAGAATCTGAATCTACTTTTTGGAATTTTAAATTCTGAAGATAACCCGTAATTTCATATTCGCCTAAATTAGAAATTGTAAAGCTTACATCGTTCACGCTCGAAGAACCAAATCTAGCTTTAGAACCTCTTTCATAAACTCTTAAATCACCAACTGGATGAATTAAATAATTTGTCCCTTCTAGTTGAATTGGCAAATCGGCGATTTCAATTTGAGTCGTATCTGTTTTAGTAATACTTACTTTATTTGAAGCACCGTAGCTTACTTTTGGTTTTTGAACTTCTTCTCGGCAGCTAATTACTGTTCCGACAAGTATTAGGGCGATATATTTAAAATACTTTTTCATCTACAATGGTTATATACGATTATCAAATATACTATTTTTGATTGTATTTTTTGTTTTTATTGAATTTTACTAGTTCATTAGTTCATAACGAAACAAATTACAATCTCGCATTTAACTTAACGTTAAAAACTCTCGAAGTCATATAATTTGGAATCGCATATTGATTTTTAGAATACACATCACGAACCCAAGTATTAGTAATCGCGTTTTGATTATTGAAAAGATTAAAAATTTCTAGTCCTAGCGATAATTCTTTAAAGTTTTTCAGCCAACCCGTTTTTGTGTTTTGTGTACTGCTGTCTACAAAAACTTTTGCAAAACCAATATCTGCTCTTCTATAATCATTCAATCTATTTTGATATAAATATGGATCTGAGTAAGCTGGCGCACCACCTGGCAAACCAGTATTGTAGACTAAATTCAAATATACTTTCACACTTGGAATGTTCGGCATATAATCCTGAAACAATATAGCAAATTTCAAACGCTGATCTGTTGGACGTGCAATATAACCTTTGTCTTCGTAATTTTCTTCGGTTTTCAAATAGCCAAAACTCACCCAAGATTCTGTTCCAGGTACAAATTCGCCGTTCAATCTAAAATCCAGACCTTGCGCATACGCTTTTGCATTATTATTAGCAACGTAGCGAATACGAACATTATCGATCGAATACACGTTGACATCTGAAAGTGATTTATAATACAATTCCGTAACCCATTTAAAAGGGCGATTCCACATTTTGAAATTATAATCATTTCCTAAAACGATATGAATTGCTTCCTGTGCTTTCACATTCGGATTTACAACGCCGTCTAAATCTCGTAATTCTCTATAAAACGGTGGTTGATGGTACAATCCTCCTGAAATCCTGAAAACCATATCACGATCCCAATCTGGTTTTATAGCAAACTGAGCTCGCGGACTTACTACAAATTGTGTTTTTCCTTCTTCTAAAGCTCCAGAAACATTCCAGCCTTGAAAACGAGCTCCTAAATGATACCAAATTCGGCTTGAGCCAATTTCAGATTGTTTGTTCCATTGCGCATAACCAGAGAATCTATTTATCGTATTAAAGTTTGTTGCGCGTATATTTTGATAAGGCAAGAGCGGACCTGTATAAGATGTATACGGCTGATTATTTTCTGGTAAGATAACTAAAGGTGGATTTATCGAAAATCCTGCAGAATCGATTACTTCCCACTCCACTACTCGATCTCGAATAGATTCTCTTGTATATTTTAAACCAAATTCTAACTGGCTTTCTTTCCAATCTTTAGTTCCCTTCAATTCGATATTAGCAATTAAAGCATCCAAATCATTTCTTGCATGATTTAATTGAGAACCAATTCCTCGAATAAAATCAACTGAAGATGCATCTCCTGAATCCTCAGAATTTATATTACCTAAACGATATTGCGCCAAAATATCAAAATGTTCTTTTTCTGTGGTATGAAATAAAGAACCAATTAATTTTAAAGTAAGTGTTGGCGAAGCTTTATAAGTAGTTTTTAAAGCTCCAAAATAAGTATCGTATTGATCTTTTTCCTGTCCGTCATAATAAACTGCAAGTGCCATTGGCTGATCTAAAGTCCCAAAATTAGTCTGGCGAACCAAAGGCTGATAAGAATATTTATTCTGAGAAATATTTCCTAAAAAACTTATTTGCCATTTTTCAGAAATATCATAATTGACATTAGTCTGAACATCTGCAAATGTTGGCTTGTAATTTGTCTGAGTATCTTGACTATTTACCAAAAGACTGTTATTTCGATAACGGACTCCTGTTACCGCAGACCATTTTTTATTTTTTGAAACCAAATCGACCGCAGCGCTTCCTCCTAAAAAACTTGCTTCAAAAGCAGCGCCAAAATGGGTTGGTTTTCTATAAGTAATATCTAAAACTGAAGATAATTTATCTCCGAATTTTGCTTGAAATCCACCTGCAGAAAATTCAACGTTTTGAACTAAATCTGTATTGGTAAAACTCAAACCTTCTTGCTGTCCTGAACGAATCAAAAACGGACGATACACTTCTACTTCATTTACATAAACTAGATTTTCGTCATAGTTTCCGCCACGAACCATATATTGTGTACTCAGTTCGTTATTTGAATTTACACCTGGAAGTGTTTTCAAAACATTTTCAATTCCGGCATTGGCACCTGGAATTTTCTTAATCGTTTCTGTGTCAATAGTTGCAATTCCTTGAACTCTTTTTCGATTACCCGAAGAAACAAAAACTTCGCCCATTTGTTCCTGTGAATTATTCATTATAGGGTTAAAAACAAAAACTTCATTTGTTTTCAAGCTAACCGTCAAACTCATCATTTTTAAAGAAACGTGGGTAAATATCAGCGAAACTTTTTTGTTTGAAGGGACTTCAATTTCATAAAAACCATTCAAATCTGATTGCACTGATGTTCCTTGCGAAGAAATATTCACACTCGGAACAGGATGTTTTTCTGCATCTAAAATCACTCCTTTTATACGAGCATTTTGAGCTAGTACAATACAGCTAAAAAACGAAAAAAGAAAAACGAATATAAACCTATTATAATTCAAAGATTTTGGGTTTTATTTTTGTTGACTCCTAAAAAAACGAGTTTCAAAGATAGTAGTATTTCCTACATTATCAACCACCTCAATTTTTAAAAAGTTTTCACCTTCGGCCAAATATTGCGGATCAAAAGTATGGGTAATTCTTCTGGCTTTACTTTCATATTCAAACAAAACCCAACTTCCGTTTAAATATCCGTTATAAGATTTTATTCCAGACAAAGAATCGCTGATTGTAAAATCAATTTTCTTTTGATCGCTAATCCATTTTCCTTCAATTGGTTTGGCAATTTTTATAACTGGCGCAATTGTATCTAAAACCAAACCATACTGCCCTAAAATTTTTGCCTTAGCCGTAAAAACATTATCTTTTCTAATCGTTCCATTGTAACTAGTGCCTTTTCCTATATAAAGTTTATCACGTAAATTTTCAGGATAAGAATCATCTTTTACCGTAATTGTAAAATTAGAATGCACTGGAACTGTATCATCATGAATATAAATCTTGTTGTTTCGAACATCAAAATTCATATTAAAATCTTCATAGAAAGTTCCAGCTGGAAAGAAAACCGACATATTATCTTTCTCAAAATTGGTATCTCTATTGTATTTTACAAAATATTTCGAAGTGATTGGTTCCGCTTCTACAAAAGGAGTTGCATCATCAAATTCAATTGGAACGGTAACAGAATTTAGATTTCCGAAATAATCAGAAACTTCAATTCTATAAGAAGAAGCCAGATTTGGTTCAGTTTTTATGATACCCCTTAGAGAATCTGTTTTAATAATGCTTAAAGCAAAAGGCGTTTTCATAAAAAGTTTCTGCACACGCTGTCCTGTTTTTTTATAACGCTGATAATCTATGAAAGCATTGATATAACGCATTTCATCAAAAGAATAAGTATTAAACTGATAATTATAATTTGGATTACCATTTAAAAAAGTAGTAACATTAAAAACACCATTTTTATTAAACGAAACATCATCAGTATCTACAGCATTGATCCCGAAACCAATTTTTCCGTTTGCTTTCACTTTAGAAGCCAAATAAGTTCCGTCTTTTTGAAGTGCCATACTTAACAGCAATGGCTGTTTCGACTGATTTACGGTTGCATTATCTAAAGGATAAACGTATAAACTAGACAAAGTTGGCTTTTTTGTATCTTTTATATTTTGGTCAAAGCCAAAGAAAATCGGGTTTATAACAAATTCTGTTTTAGTATCTCTAATTTCAAAATGAAGATGTGGCCCTTCTGAAGAACCTGTATTTCCTGAAAGGCCAATAATATCTCCTTTTGAAACAGGAAGTTCTCCAGGTTTTGGAAACATTTCGATTTCGTATGCCTTTTCTTTATAGTGCGTCGCTTTTACATAATCTAAAATTGGCCCAACTGGAGTCTGCAAATGTCCATAAACAGAAGTATATCCATTTGAATGCGTAATGTAAATACATTTTCCATTTCCAAAAGTTGAAATTTTAATTCTTGAAACATAACCATCTGCAATGGCATGAACGCTTAATCCTTCTTTTTGATTGGTTTTTAAATCAAAACCAGCATGAAAATGATTGGGTCTTAACTCTCCAAAATTACCGGAAAGTTGCATTGGAATATCAAGTGGAGGTCTAAAATAATCTTTAGGATATTGCGTCTGAGCAAATATAAAATTACAAATCAAAAGGGTAAGTACGGAAAATCTCATAAGCAACATTTTTGCTAAGATAACGAAAAATAAACCAATAAAAGCAAGAAAAAAGCTTCAAAAACACAATTAATTGAAATACACTTATTTATCTATTTTAATGTAAAAAAATCGATAAAAAATTGCATTAATAAAAAGGAATATTAACTTTGTAGGATTAAGTAATGAATAGGATGTATAATGAGTGTAATTGCCGAAATAATTGATACTCTTGAATATAAAGTCGAAAAGCTTTTTGAAAAATCAAAAGGCTTGGAGAAAAACAATCAAGTATTACGATTAGAATTAGCCAAAGCTGCGCAAATTATCCAGAAACAATCTGAGGAAATGGAGGCTTTGAAAAAGCAAAATGAAACACTTAAGATAGCCAATTCGTTGCTTGGCAGCGACAATAACAAGAGAGAGACAAAGCTTAAAATAAATTCATTAATTCGCGAAATTGATTACTGTATAGCACAATTATCAGATTAGTAATATGGACGGAAAGCTTAAAATTAAAATATCAATTGCCGATCGCGTTTACCCACTTACGGTTGAACCCGCTCAAGAAGAAGGACTTAGAAGTGCTTCAAAAAAAATTGATGCCATGATAAAGCAATTCGAAGAAAATTACGCTGTTCGCGACAAACAAGATGTTCTAGCAATGTGCGCATTACAATTCGCATCGCAAGTAGAACAAAAACAAATTGATAACGCAATCGATGGAGAAGAAACTATCGAAAGAATTAAAAGATTAAATACGCTTTTAGATCAATATCTCGAAAAATAAACGTTCTTTACAGAAACTAAGATACTGCCTACATTAGTTCACAATTGGTAAACTCAACACTAACAATTTAGAATGAGCAAATCGTCGCTACTATAGTATGCCCTCCTTTTGGCTGGGAAACTTGAACAGTGAGTTAGCTCAAAACTTGTCTTTACGAGTTTATACAAGCAATTAATGTAGGCTTTTTTTATATATAAACCCTAACAAACATGGACATCATAACGATCATTAT
>Ga0160502_100747_pt1 | contig 13126 bp, 9 predicted proteins | sample DIDnMG_14_FD_108237 | JGI IMG/M metagenome (GOLD analysis project Ga0160502, IMG submission 108237) | Enriched soil microbial communities from UW Madison campus, WI, USA - DID2933_E24_Xylan MG | ecosystem: Environmental > Terrestrial > Soil > Unclassified | place: USA: Madison, Wisconsin... | reverse complement strand
CTTTCAAAAAACAACGACAGAAGCTGCGCAACTTGTCACAATCCTGAAAAAGCTTTTACAGATGGATTGAAAACAAACGTTTCACTTACAGGTTCAAATTTAGCGAGAAACACGCCTACTCTAACCTACGCTTCTTTGCAAAATGCCCAGTTTTGGGATATGCGTCAGTTGGATTTAGAAAAACAAAGTGTCGATGTAATTCAAAATAAAGATGAAATGCATGGCTCGATGGAAAATATTCATGCTAAAATTCAATTGGATAAAGATTATGTAAAACTGTTCAAGAAAGCCTATCCAAAAACCGCAAAACCAGAAGCGTGGCAGATTCAAAATGCTATTGCGAGTTATGTGCGTTCTTTAAATGCTTTCGATTCCAGATTTGATGAATACATGAGAGGAAACAAAAATGCTTTAAATAATCAGGAAATTGAAGGAATGAATCTTTTTATGGGAAAAGCTAAATGTGCCACTTGCCATTTTACGCCATTATTTAACGGAACAGTTCCGCCAAGTTATTCCAAAACCGAACACGAAGTTATCGGAACTCCAAATGAAGCTTCAGGAAAAACCTTAAGCCCAGATAAAGGCCGTTACATATACAATCAAATGCCACAGTTAGTTGGTGCTTTTAAAACGCCAACGGTCAGAAATGCTGCAGTTACTGCACCATACATGCATAACGGAGTTTTTAAAACGTTGGAAGAAGTGGTTTCATTTTACAATAAAGGCGGTGGACAAGGTTTAGGTTACGAAGTAGAAAACCAAACGCTTCCTTTCGACAAACTAAATTTGACTGTAAAAGAAGAACAAGCGCTTGTTGCTTTTATGAAAACGCTTACGGATAAGAAATACCAGTAAAACCAAAATAAATTCTCAATTAAACAAAAACGCCGAAAAGTAATTTTTTCGGCGTTTTTGTTTATATTCTTAAAACTATTTAGAAAAATCACTTTCGTTTTTATACAAGTATATTTTATAGTTTTTTAAATTTCTTTTACTGAATGTTCCTAAAGAATCTGGTTTTCTAATTACTTTTTTAGAAGCATATCCTTCCTTTGTCAAAAATAATGTACAAGCTGAATTTGATTCAATTTCGAATGCAAAATGCCCTAGATTGTCAGTTAAGCTATTAATGCCATTAACATTGACTTTCACATTTTGAATTGGTTTATTTGTATCGTAATCGTATACATAACCAGAAAATTGATTACTCGTACAACTTGATAACAATAATGTTATAAAAAGAAACTTGCTTTTCATCTCGCATTCCAATTACCTAAAATTATTATTGTTTTTGTATTTATATGTGTACTCAGTGGCTTTTTTGTCGCCAGGCAGATTATACTTTAAGAGTATTTCATAATTTCCATAACGCATAAACAAATAATTACTGTTTAAGAAACGTTTTGCAATAGAATCTACACTTCTATCTCCATTTATATAAGCATTTATAATCTGATTATTTAAATCAACCCAATCTTGTTTATACAACAAAGGCATATTATACTTAAATGGGAAGTTCGTTTTTGTCCATGATTGATTTACATCGTTTTCAATACTGCTCATATAGTATGCATTAAGAGGTATCGCTTTCGCAGGAATCACACCTAGTTCGTCTGTATCTCTATTCATTATAGAAAAACTGCTGTTTAAAGGATAATCTTTATAGAGATATGGATAAATATCGGTATTATAATACTCATCATTCAGCTTAGATTGAGCAATAATTATAGGTTTGTTATCAGTACAACTTACACCCTGCAACTCAACAATATCAAATGCTTCCTGACTGGAAATAGTATTGGTTAAATAAATAACATCTGAATACAATACTCCGAAATTATAGCTTTGTGTATTTATGGCATTCATCTTAGCATTGAAAGTTTTATATTTACTTGTATTGAACGAGTAAGATAAACGATCAATACTACCTTCTGTTTTAGATAATGCATCGGCTTGATTTTCTTTTATTTGTATATCATTACCATCATCACTAATTGTATTTGTTCTTGTAGCAGATCCCGTATTTCTTGATGGAACTTTTTTCAAATTACTCACTATTGAAAAGTTATATTTCTTTTCTTGTTTGATATCAGGCAAATCATAATAAACTTCATTTTTATTAGTATCGTAATTAAAAGCTGTGGCTTTTGCATTTGACACTCCATCTTCATTTACTCTGATACTAGTTTCCCAGCTGGCATCTTCAAATAAATAATCCTGACCTCGCTTAAGCTGAATATATCCTTTTGGATATTCTTCTTCAAGGAAATATTTCTGATCTACGACTGGGTACGAATATTTTATGTTGGTAAGCGGAATATAATTAGGTGCTCCTCCCGTCGTAAAGAGTCTTTCTTCATATTCTGTTGCTATTTTTGCATCTACTTTAATTGGTTGGAAAACACCATTTATCATCTTTTAAAAACTAACTTCTACTTGAACCTTCAATTCTTTGTTTGGAGGTAAAATATCTGTTGAAACAAAATTTACTCTATCTTTCATAGAACCCCATTCAAAAGTTCCTGGAATCTCGGTTACACCATTAAATACTTTAAATTTTTCTAATATTACTTTATAAGTAACATCTCCCGTATCTTCAGGAATTACAAATGCTTCATTAACTTTCATTGAAAATGCGGCTTGAGGCACAGCAAAAACATCAACATCTCCTGAATTCTGTTTTGGAGTTACATCTGTTATCAATTTAATTCCACCTAATGGAGACGCATTTTCAAACTGACATTCTTCACCAATTTCTAATTTAAATCGGAACTTACCTTTTATTAATCCTCCTAAAACATTCATATTACCGCCAACATAACCTCGCATCCAAACTGGGTTTGGCAATTTTGCCTGCAATAAAACAGCTGCACCGCCAGAAATAATTGGAACTTTTAATTTTATGAAAGCTAATTTAATTCTCACTCCCAGTTCTCCTTGTAGATAAGCATAAGATTGTCCGTTAGCATACCATCCATTTATACCTACCAATTTTCCTGTATTTGAACATCTTGCTTCCTGATAATCTTTCATCATAATATCGAATCCCATTCCTGCCTGAAAACGAGCATAAAAAAGTAAAAAACTTAAATCTCCTGTATCAAAATCTAAGTTCGATCCAAAAGCTAAACCTCCACCATTTGCTAATGCATTTTCATCACGCATATAATCCAATTGTTTTGTATCAACACCTAAAATTTGGGCAACAACTGACGGAGGCGGAGGACTTGCTGGAAGCTTTGTTCCTGCCATAAAATAGCTTGTAGTTTTTAAAAACATGCCCGCAACTCCAATTTTCACACCACATCTGTCATCTGGAGTTCCCATATACAAATACCAGTCTTTTGGATCTTTATGGAAAACTCCCCAAACCGCTCTTCCTCCTGGGCCTGTTCCTGAAAGAAAATTCCCTGGTGTATTAATATAAACATCTGTCGTTGCGTGCAAAGAATTATTCTGAAAATCCAATTCTATTGCTGCTGCCATTCTTATACCCACATCAGCAGATAGATCTCCAGGAATAGCTTCTTTTGCTTCTGGAATGTATTTACTAGCAAAAGATCCTTTAAGGTCATTTTCTGTAATTCCTAAAAAGCTTTTTTTTGAGGTAACATTTGACGCTACTTTTTCCATTAACCCGCTAATGTTCTTCATTCCTGGAATTTTACCTGCAACATCGGCTTTTCCAAAAATTGCCAATCTGTTGACGCCTCCTTTTGAGTTAAATGCCATTTCAAATCCTGCTTCTCCATTGCAAATTTTATCTGAGCCTACAGAGAAATAAATTAAAGCTTTAAGTCCTAGACTTATTTTTTCATCTGGAGTATAACTAAGTCCAGAAAGTGAAAAATCTGCTATTTTCAAATCCTGATTTCTTCTCATTTTATAGTAAGCTCCTCCTCCAAAACCATTAATCATAAATGGAGATGGTACAGACGGCCATTGAACAGCTGAATCGAAATACCAGTATCTAAAAGTAGAGCGTCCAAAAATAGCTTTAGCCTGAACATTTACTACATCTGCAACATCAACAACAAGATCGGCATTAAATCCATTACCATAAAGTGGATCTTTTTCCATTAAGATAAGACCTCCTTTAATTTTCAGCCCGCTAAATTGGCAATCAATACCAATGGCTGATAAGTCTAATCCTGCATATTTACTTTTTTGCCTATATCCGTCTTCATACATTTTACCTAAAATGCCTATTCTTGCTGTAGCTCCTGCACCAACGCTTTCCATTAAATTTATTCCTAAATCAAAATCGATTCGAGAATCATTTCCATTGATAGCAACATTTATATTACCAATGGAAACTGGGAAATTAGCAAAGGCAACTGTACCGTTATATCCCATATTTCGAACAGAAATAATTGGAGAAACAGTTTGTAACTGCAGGTTTTCAAAAGTTATTCCTTTAAAATCAACGGTGCGTTTTCCTTCTACACCTTTATCATCTGTGGCGCCTTTATTGGTTCCAAAAGAAACGGTTCCATTTAAATTAGCTTTTGGCAAAAATCTTCCATTTACCAATTTTAATTCAACCGAACTATTTGGTAATAATAATGCTTTGGCTTTCCAAATATCAAAAGATAAAGAGTCTTTGGTAACAACCATTAATTGCTGCTCTGCCATTGATATAAAACCATTGTAAAGCAATCCCTTTTTACCAGTTCCATTTTTTGTACCTGCAGCTGATTCTGGTTTAGTTATCGGCAGAAGTATTTCTCCGTTTAAATTTGCTTTCACAAAAGTATTGGCTGCAATAGTAACATCAATATGATCAAGCGAATATGCCCATGACTTTTCCTGACTTGTTATTCCTTTCTCTAACGGAAAAATATTGTCTGCATAGAAAGTCCCCGAAACCCCATATTTATCTATAATAAGGTTTTGAGCTCCGACAACCAACCTCTTGTTAGCAGAAGCTGTATCTGTGGTTTGAAATTCTTTTGGAAGACCAACTTCAAAAGCCTGAATATAGACTCCTTTCCACGCTTCCTGACTGGGTACTAAAAGAGCATTTTTAAAATAATAATCAGGAAAAACTACTGTAGGATCATTTTTTAAATCACTTAAATCCAATACTGCATTACTGACCTCGAATGTAAAATTACTATCAAAGTTATTTCCGTTTCTTTTATCTTTTAAAACAAAAGGCTGCAGGCTTACATTCACTAAAATATCATTCCAATCGCTGACTGTGAAACTAAAATCTCCTCGCACCCTATTAGGAATCTGAACTGTTTTTCCGTTATAATAAGTTTTTGGCACTGTTGTTTTTGCTTCATCAACCGTTTTTGTTATTGGGTCAATTGGTAAAATCAAATCTCTTGAAAACTCAACTGCTCCCGAAATTTTCATTTCTTTAAAACCGTCGCAATCAATTGTTACATAGGTTAAATCATTGACAACATTTCCGGTTTTCATATCAAAACCGCCATATAGAGACAATTGCCATTTATTGTCGCTGAACGGAATATCGACATTCCCTAGCAATACTAATTTTGCTTCGCCTATTATACCTCCCTGATGTGAAAGTTTTACATTGTCTGCTCCAAAAAACAGCTGCATTGGCTGTCCATTTTTGTCTTTCTGAGGAATATCAACTCTACAAAATACTGTCAAAGTGGTATATTCAGGTGAAAAAATAGCCTTTGTTACCCCAATAGAATATTGAACATTGTTTACTGTATTACGAATCCCTACTGGCAGTTCTACTAAATCCTGATTTGAAAATTTATCTACCCAGCGATCTGATGCGGCTATTTTTTCTATTGAACTAGCAGCGGCATTTATTTCTGCAGGCGATGCTATATCTTGTCCATAAGCGCATAAAAACGAAAACAAAATCAATATAACAGACAAGCGTATTTTGTAAAACTTCTTCATAACAAATAATCTATATTATAAATTGAAAACTGAATTTCAATATGTTTTTATATTTAAAGTATTCTATTGTTTAAAAACTATAACCGTAGTTAAAATTCATCATAATGTCATTATTAGAAGGCTTATTGGTTGAGCTTCTAAACATTGATATCATTCCTAAGGAAAAATTATGTTTCTGCAATACTGTATAACTGTTATTGAGTTTTATTCCAAAAACTGAACTTGAATTTTCCTCGCTTTGAGTATTGTTATACAATAAACCAAAATTGGAGTTTAACTTTTCTTTCAGCAGTTTTTTTGAAACACCAACAGAAGCACCAACCGAAGAATTGTCAAACTTACCCACCTGATTATTGGTATAATTTAATGAACTGTTTAGAGCTGTTTTAATTCCAAGGAAATTTATAGAATGCCCCAAATTATAGTTCTGAACTGTACTCGCCTGTCCTTTTCTTATAATGCCTCCCTGCTCATTTGCCTGACCCGCTATACTATAATTGAAGTTCATATTTTGATTTTTCTTTTTTCCAAAAGAATAGCTCATATTCAGATTTGCATTTTGAGATAACTGTCTGTAATTTAAAGTATCGGCTGCTACGACATTTGGATTATTAATAAGTTCAAACTGGTCCAGCTTTTTATTGGTATAGGTTGAGAAATTAGAATAGCTTCCCGTAAAATTAAGCTGGTCTGTAATTTTGTAATTCATATTAATAGAACCAACTACTCGTTTACTATTTTGTTTTTTATTATGTGCCAAATCATCTCTTTGGTATCCTAAACTAGCCGACACATTTATATTATCATTATAAAAAGGTCTTGATAGACGTAATGCTATATTTTCTAAATCATTATTAAAATATAGTGCTCCCAAAGTATTATAGTTAGGGTCGATACGTTCGTATGTTAACCCCAATTTTGTTTTTTGAATGTTGTAATCAAAATTTACATTTAAAGCGTTTAGGAAAGTAGTGCTTTCTTTTGCTGAAAAAAGCTTTTCTCTAAAACCTCCTCTATAAATATTTTCTGCTCGAGTATCATCTGTTAACACAGAAAGCGCATACTCTATATTAAAAGTCAAATCTTTTAATAGTGAAGTACCAAAAAGCAAACTGTTTACAAAATTCGATTTCGGTGTTACTCCATTATCGTTTCCAGTATAAGCAAGAGAATTTACATTATCTTTAGCGTAAAAGCCAATCCATCCTATTTTGTATCTTTCTTTTTCGAAACTAGTTTTTATACCATAACCAAATCGTTCATAAACAGGAACTCCACCTAATGCATCTTCTTTATTTACAGCTTTTGACAGCTGTCCTCCCATCAGACTCACTTTAAAAGGACTTCTTGGTGTCAATTCCAAACCGACTCCTCTAAAAGGAATCCCGCTTAAAGTATAAGGCGAAAAAGTCATGCTTGCATTTCCTATATAAGCTTTTACCCATTTATATTTTGGCATAATACAGATTCTATTAAAGTCAAATGGTGCCGTATAACCTAGATTATTTCCCTGATTCGTTAAGCTGTAGAATATTGGAATATTAAAACTGAATGCGCTTACATTTAAGTTACCAGAAAGCAGATAACTAAATGGCTCACGAGAATTCTGCTGATTGCCATTATAATATATCATATTGGCGTTTACTCCTCCTGTAACTTTAAAATTTGGCTTGTAAAAACTTTCTAAATCTACATCTTGCGAGTAGCCGTTTTTAGCAACTAAAAACAGTAAAACAATGAGAAGTTTTAACCAATTATTTTTATTATTTATTTTCATTAATTGATTCCTTCTTTATTGTTTTTGTACTTTGATGTCACATAAAATATAAGAGCTTGTTCCATTTTTTACCATGTCTTTAATTTTGATTGCTCCCTTTCGTCCATCCTGTGTTTTGAACAAGATTATTCTTGGATACGTCCAGCCAAATTGCTGTTCTCCTGCCACACTATAACTTATATTTAAAGATTTTATCGGAGTATCATTTGTCATTGCATCAAACTGTGTTTCGGTAAAATTTAATCCGCAATTACAAAGATTTTGAGAGTTTACAAAAATGGTGTTTTGAGCATTTTTTAATGCCAGAAATCCATAATTATTGACCTGATCCGGCGAAATGAATTTGTTATAGGTCAAATTGCTGTTTAAGCCTTGAAATGCAATATCAATTAAACCGCTGTTCTCATCCGTAATTTCATTTGCCTTATACACTTGTCTTGTGATGGTCGAAAACATTGCTCCAATATTGTTGTTATTGTGCGCCGAGTTTATACCTAACTTGATATTGGTTAAAATACGCAGATTTGTATCAGGCTGTACCGTAATTGTTGATTTAAAAATCTGGCTTGATTTATCGTTTGAAGCTTCTAGAGTGACTTCATGAACCCCAACACTTGTGAACATTACCGTTGGATTCTCTTCTGTTGAAACACTCGGATTTCCTCCCTCAAAAGTCCATTTATATTGGGTCGCACTGATTGACTTATTGACAAAATCAATTGTTACTGGCGACTGATAATCGTCGCTTTCAAATTTTGGTTCATACGAAAATAAACTCACCAAAAGTGGTGCAACTGTAATGATTTTGGTTACTTTTTGAGTTTCAACTCCATTTGAAACTGTTAAGGTGATTGCATGTTCTCCTGAAGTTGTAAAAACAACATTCGGAGGTGTTTTACCCGAAAAACTGATTGGCATTCCATCCTGAAAATCCCAGTTAAAAGTAAGCCCTTCGCCAAGAGTATTATTGGTAATAGCTACCTCAACTGGTGAATAATTACTTTTTACAATTTCAGAGGTAAAATCAATATTAATTCCGTCTCTAATTACAACCGTTTTGCTGATTTCTTTACTCTCTCCATCTGCATTTGATGCCCTAAGTTTTATCGTATATGTTCCTTGTTTATCATAAAGGATTTCTCTCGGATTTTTTAGATTTGAAGCACTAGGACTTCCTCCTTCAAAAGTCCATTCATAGGTATCGGCACCAGAAACTTTACTGTCGATTTTAATGATAACCGGTACCGATTCTTTAGCATTAATATACGAAGTCGTAAAATCACCTTCTACAGCTATAGAAGTTTCCTGATAGCATGAAGTAAGTGCAATAAATAGGAATAAGAGTAAAGCTTTTTTCATTTTGTTGTATTTTAAACCATTACAGTTTAAGACTGTAATGGCTTTTAATTTTTTACTTACTGCAATTATTTCTATAATCTTCTAACACTTTAATTAATCCTTCAAGTGTTTTAAAATCATAATTCTCAAATACAATTGAATCACATTTTAGATATTCGGCAATATTTTTTTTCAATTTGCTATCTCCTACTTTAGTTGTAAAAAGTCCTTTTTCCTGAGCTGGTATTTTTATTATAAGTTCATTTAAATAATTAGGGTAAGCTAAAATCATACAGCCATCATTTTCATATAAAATTTTATAAAAAGCTGAACTATCAGCGTTCAATGCTTTTAATCCTGATGAAATAAGATTTCCTCCTTTACATGTTAATCCAATAAAACATTCTTTGTTTTCATCAACACAAAAACGAACTCCTGATTTTGATTGATATACTTCAAAATCACCAGTGGTTTTATAAAGTCTCTGGCCTGGAACAAAGGAATTATTTGAGTTTTTAGCATTTGGAATTTCTTCAAATTCTATTTTAAAAGCACCTGATATTTTTCCTCCTTTTTCATTTATCACAAATCCATCCTTATCATAAATATTTATTGAATTTGATTTAGCGATTTCATACTTTTCTAAATTCAATTTAGCCTGCTCTTTTCTTTTCTCTTCCTCAAAATAAATTCCTTGATGCTGCAAAGTATATCCGTTACCAATTAAAACCCTTACAATATTCATAGCAGTAATATCTTTGCTCATTTTGTATCCTATTGGATTTCCGCTGTTATCAAAAGCTGCTTTAAATACTTTTTTATCAAAGGTTATCACTTCTTGCTTTAAAAGTTTATCATATCCCAAATACATCCCTCCTCTTGCATACCATGTCCCAATTAGATAATTATCCAAATCCATCACTTCATACATTAACTCACCATTTGTTGCTGGTGAAGTAACTTTTACATAACCAATTCTTTTGTCAAGCGGATCTGGGTTTTGTGCTTTAATACTGTAGACTGTTCCCGCATCATCAATCGTTAATTTATAAGTATCTGCAATTTTACTGGCATCATCTATAATCTTTTGGGTATCTGTTCTTTTAGCAGAAATTCCTGTCGATTCGCTATTTAAGAATTTTTCGATTTCTTCCTTATTTAAACCATCGACAGTAAAATAATTACGATCTAACAGTTCGTAAATTATACTTCTATCATAATTGAAAGCACTAAATTTTCTGCTCTTAAAATCCAGTTCATTGGATTTTCCAGTTGCTTGATCTTTAAGTTCTATCCATGGTAATGTCAGGGAAGGTTCATTTGGAACAGTTTTTACCTCAGCAGTAACTGCATAACTCTTATCAAGATTGTAAATCGTAAAAATTGGCTTTTTACCTTCAACATATCCTACTGTTTTTTCATCGAGTTTTATTTCGCCTTTATCAATTTTGATTTTTTGAGCATTATTACTTATAGTAAAAAGTAAAATTAATAGGGTTAAAAAATTTTGTTTCATGTGTAAATACCTTGTTTTAGTTAATATAAATTCATAAAAATTCTTCCAGCAATCATAGAAAGCTGGGTAATTAGTTTCGTTAAAATTGTGGTATTTTTGGTATTCTTTGTAAATTCTACAAAAGGATATTTACAGTTAAATCTGTGTAAATATTTAGTCTAATTAGTTCTAAGATTTACTAATTATCTTCAAATCTATTTGTTTCAAAACTTATAAAATAAGTTTTTATTTTATTATCAGTATTTTTACTCATTTATTGCTTTCTTTAATCCTAACTAAAGCTTTGCAATAAAGAGGTACAATTAATTATTCCACTTCTATTTTTTCAAACTTTTTAGATAACGGTTCTATTATATTCTCTTCAAATAATTTTATTTGTCTATTTTTTTCATTTGAAAACCATCCAAAATCATTTTTCCCTTTGCCATTTATGAAATATAAACTTAACTCAACAAGCTTATCTTTATCATTTCGTTTTTCATTTACTTCTAAATAATAGGTTAGTTTTTCTCCATTTTTAAACATTCGTATTGTATTTATTTTTGACTCTTCAAAAATCGAGTCTTTATAAACTAGATATATTGACTTATCAGAAATTATTTTTAATTCATTCTTAAATTTCATAACAGATGTATTAAACTCATATACTTTCATTTTGCTAGGAGGGCTTACAGAACCGTGAAAATAAAGATATGTCAAACCAAAAAATAAAAGTTTATTAAATATGTAACCTGAAATAAAAATTATCATTAGGTATTTTAATATTTTTCTCATTTTTTTCTTTAAATAAACGCTGAAAATTTCTTGCGCCTTTATTTGTTTAAACTTTTAATTTCTTTAGAGGGCACATAAGGTTCTCTATATATGCAGACCCTGTAACTTGAATAAAATATTAAGAATACACATATCCCGTGAATAAATATTTGAATATAAATTCGACCTTTTTGAAAGATATAATCTGAGCCTATACTTAAAGCAATTGTTATTATAAAAATTATTAAAGCATAGAATAACGAGATAAACATTTCACCCATTGCTCCCATTTCATCTCCTATCGGTATTTGACTTATATTATTAAATAAGAGTATAAGACTCATAACAAAATTTAGAGTGATATATGGTAATACTTTTTTCATTCTTCTACTCTTTTAAACTTTTTTGACAATGGTTTGATTATACCTTCCTCAAATGCTTTTACTTTTTTGTATTTTTCAAAAGAAAACCACCCAAAATCATCATTTATTTTACCATCTATATAAATAAGATAAAAATAGAAATCATTATTATTATTTGGAAAATCAATAATATATTCAGTATTATTTTCTTTAAGATCAATTATTATTAGGTAATCATCAATTGTTCTATCATGGTTTTCATCAATTATTGAATCACGGATAATAATATTTTCTTTCTCGAATGTCTTTTCAAATACTTTTTTTGCATTTGCTCCATTTCCTTTAAATTCATATCTTTCGAATGAACCTGTTCCTCCAGATCCTGCACCATAAGAAAAGAGTATAGCAAAACCAATCCAATATAGCGCAATAATACTAAGGGTTGTAAAGCTTAAAATAATCAACCATTTTATAATTTTCATACTAATATCTTTTTTGTTTTGTTCCTTTTTCATCTACTGGATTAATAACATCATTAATTGTTAAATTTATGTCACTAACTAAAATATCTATTGTTTTAGACATGACCATCTGCATCTCAATACTTTGAGTTTTATCTATTGCTTTATTTTTACATAATAATGTAAATAAGTTTACAATATTCTTAGCTCTTTGCAAAGTCTCTTTAGATACAAAGTTTTTCGTAAAAGGATCTATTTCTTTTTTATTATACATATCTATTACTTTATTAGAGCTTCGAACAAGCTGAATATCTGCCTGAAGTGCATTTTTGTTAATAGTTGCCCCCGTTATTCCTTTTGCTTTAGCTAGATCGTATCCTATGTCATGAGCCCTTGCTGCAGCATCAACTAAATCTTGAGGGTCTCGACTATAATCATCTTTTTCTTTTTTACCATCGAATTTCGTTGGATTATTAGGTCCGATATAAATACTTCCCATCATATTTAAAACAAAATTATCAAAATTGAAATAAATCTTTTTTTCTTTAATGTTCATGGTCAATGTACCTGTAGCACCATACCATTTGTTATTTTTCTTTTCATTTCCTAATGTGTAAGTGTAATATGTCTCATCCCATTCCCAGCTTGCATTTGATTTTTCTAATGCAAAAGCCCAAAACCTTTTTTTTATTTTCTGCCAATTAGAAAAATCATAGTTTGGAGAAGCGTATGTTTCTAAAACTTTTCCTGTTTTGTCTTTTACAACTATGCGATCACCACCTCCAAGTATGTCTACCTTACCCTCATTAAAATAGGAATCTAAATCAATGTCGCTACCTGTATATTCTATTTTATCGTATTCAGAAATTTCATCTAATATAGAAAGAATAGCCTCCCCACTACTCTGACTTTGAAACGCATACAACCTAAAAGCAGGATCATTAATCTGTTTCCAATCCTGATGATTTAAAACAGTTCCTGAACTATAATCCATTAACAAATCAGTACTCTTTTCTGCTATTTT
>Ga0160502_100742_pt1 | contig 13187 bp, 10 predicted proteins | sample DIDnMG_14_FD_108237 | JGI IMG/M metagenome (GOLD analysis project Ga0160502, IMG submission 108237) | Enriched soil microbial communities from UW Madison campus, WI, USA - DID2933_E24_Xylan MG | ecosystem: Environmental > Terrestrial > Soil > Unclassified | place: USA: Madison, Wisconsin... | reverse complement strand
GCAGAGCTGGCGCGCATCAAACAGGGATGGAATTCGACCGACAGCCTATTCCCCATTCCGCAGAGCGAACTGACTGCCAACCCCAATCTTAGACCGCAGAATCCCGGATACTAAACAATACACTATTATGTCAAAAGCAATATTCACCTACAGCTGCCGAACAGCAGTGCTCACCGCGGTGCCTATTTTAGAATTTTTATTTTTATTATTTATTTTGCCATTAGTAGCCTGTCCCCTCTGGGGGCAGGCAATGCAAAAAAAGCATCTTTCTCCGGCTGACTACTCCCGCTGGGGCGAAGTCCATCTGGATAAAATTTCAAGTGACGAAAAATGGGCAACCTACAGGATGGCTTATGAAAACGGAGCCGATACGCTTTTTATCCAGAACATAAAAACAGGCCAAAGACACTTTTTTACCGATGCTGAAAAAACGCTGTTTACGCAAAGCAATTTCTTTATCTGCAGTACCGGCTCTGATCTTACGATTCTGAATCTGGAAACGCTAAAAACAGAAACAGTCTCTGGCATACAGAAATATGCTTATGATAAACAGACCGATCAGCTTATTATCCTATTGGACAGTCCAGAAGAAAAAGGAATGCTGCATATCAGATCACCTAAAAAAGCGGAAGGCACTGCATTCAAGAATGTGAGCCAATTTGCTCTGAGCCCAAACGGGGCTATGCTGGCTTTTACTGTTTTATCCAGCTCAGAAGCCTCTGCAGCTGTCCTGAGCCTTAAACAGCCAAAAAAGGCAAAGTGGATCAGCGCAAAAAACGCAGAGCCACTGGCTGGCCTTACATGGGAAAAAGAAGGCAGGGCACTGGCTTTTCTAAAACAGTCAGCAGACCAGAAAATAAAAGCATTAGGCCTTTATATTCCCACTGAAGACAGAATGTATGAATTGGAACCCGATTCGTGCACTGATTTTCCGAACCATTCCTCCATCTTCTATGATGCATTCTCTCCCATTGTAATTTCAAGCGATCTGAAGCGCGTGTTCTTCTCCATCAAAAAAGAAGCTGAGACCGCTGAAAACAAACAGTTCGATGTCCAGATCTGGAATGCAAATGACAAATGGGTGTATTCCCAGCATAAGACCCTCGAGAGTTTTGATAAAATGCCCAAAATCGCAGTATGGAATCCTGTGGGAAATCATGTGCATCAGATTACCACAAATGAACTTCCGTTGCTAATGCTCACGGATGACATGAAGTATGCCGTACTATCAGACCCAGCCCGCCACCAGCCGCAGTTTGAAGCCCAGGACGTCAGGGATTTCTATGTCATGGATCTCACAACCTTTGAAAAGAAGATGCTTTTGGAAAAGCATGTCTACCTGCCTTGGGCGCTTAATCCTTCATCCTCGGGAAAATATTTTGCGTACTTTAGGGATAACAGCTGGTGGGTATATGAATTTGCCACAGGCATCCATAAAAATGTATCTGAAAAAATAGGCGTGAAATTTAGCGGTAAAGTTCAGGAGCTTGTTCCTGAATCCACTTACGGCAATCCGGGATGGAGCCTTGATGACAGGGAAATCCTGCTTTATGACCAGTTTGATATCTGGGCTGTGTCTCCAAGCGGCAGCACTTCTAGAAGGCTCACCAAAGGACGGGAATTGGGCATTAAGCTTCGAATAGCACCGCAGCCCAATAGGCTGGGCGCAAAGCATCTTTATGACGGCCCTGTTGCCGACAGTTTTGATCTGCGGCAGGAACTGCTGCTTCGCGGCAGCGGACGTGATGGGAAAACAGGCTATTTCAGATGGAACAGCACTTCAGGAGAAAAAGCAGTCACGTACGGAGACTATTACAGCGATGAGCTAAACTACGCTCCAAAGAAGAAGACCCTCTTTTTCAGGGAGCAGCAATTCGACAGCCCTCCTGAGCTCTTCAGCAGTACAGGAACACAAGGCAAAAAGAGCTTTTTCAAAAGCAATCCCCATCATAAAGGCTATTTCTGGGGAAAATCTGAACTGATCGAATTTAAAAATATGGAAGGCAGATCGTTAAAAGGCGTCTTATTCTATCCAGCAGATTATGATCCAAAAATAAAATATCCGATGATTGTGCACATTTACGAGCTCAAATCCCATGAGCTTCACATCTATGATAATCCGACCTATCAAAACGGAACCGGCTTTAATATCACTCTGGCGAACGCTGAAGGCTATTTTGTATTCCTTCCCGACATACAGCTGGAATATCAGAAGCCCGCAATCGCTGCAGCTGACTGCGTCATATCGGGCGTAAAAAAAATAATCGAAAAAGGGATTGTAAATGAGCATAAGATTGGCCTTATAGGGCATTCATTCGGAGGTTTTGAAAGCGCTTTTATAATGTCGCAGACAGATCTCTTTGCTGCCGGGATTGCAAGCGGAGCAATCACGGATCTTTTCAGCCACTATAATAGCATCGGCCCGCGTGCGGGAGATCCCGAACAATGGAGGTATAGCGGAGAGCAGTATAATATGGGTGGATCCCCTTATGAGATCCCTAAACTTTATGAGGCCAACTCCCCTATAATCCATGCCCCTAAAATTACAGCGCCACTGCTTTTGTGGACTGGTGAGAAGGATCCTCAGGTGGATCCGCATCAGAGCTACGAGCTTTACCTTGCCCTTCGCTGGCTTCGAAAGAAAGGCATTATGCTGGTATATCCAAAAGCAGGCCACGTTCTTATAGATCCTAGCCAGCAGAAAGATATTACGATACGCACTCTGGAGTGGTTCAGCTATCATCTGAAAGGCAACCATTCCTATCCTTGGATTGCCAATGGAATGGAATAGAATCAGGCTAAAAAAAACAATGCAGTTCCTATGGAACTGCATTGCCATTTCAGCAGGCTTTGATTACTGTCCATTTATAAGGCGGTACAAAGGCTGAACACAGTTGTTCTGGCTGTCTCTGTCATACGCAATAGCGCCAGAAGTGTCGCCTACGCGGCAAAGCTGATCTTTCTGTATGTCACTGCAGGAAACCTGTGTAGTGGAACAGGTTCCGTTTGCATTCGGCAGATAGCCCCATTTAAAGGCAACCGTGCTTTTTTCAGGCGCGCGCTGCATCGAAGTGGTTGCAAAAGCTCCTGAAACTGCCAAGGCTACAATAGCAGCCGGCAACACATTTTTTAAAACTAACTTTTTCATAGCATTAAAATTTATAACCGTAATATGATCTACTTTTTTCTACAGGTGTTCGATCTGATTCCTGACACTGATCAGTATATTATATTGATAGCCCACAGACAGACTGTGAACGCTATCCCTATTCTTTTTTTATTTCTTTTCTTAAGGCATCCTTTAGCTGATAGACAACCAGATCATTTCCGATGACAGCCGCCAGATATCCGTCAGCAACGGCGAAAGAATTTAAAGAGCTGCTGGAGGTATGGTATATTGGAAAGCTCATAAGATAAGAGCCGCGGCTCAGATCGTACACATCAATAATAAAAGATTTCTTCCACAGCTTTTCATTCTCATATCTTCCCCTTACCAGCGAATGGACGAAAAGCAGATTTTCAAAAACTGCCGCATTCGAATTCACCACATCCGCAGGAGCAGACATCGCAAACTCTCTTCCGCCCTTGAGCTCCGACACTTTTATTTTAGCATGGGTGATCGTATCAATGGTATGCCCTCTGTAGGCAAGCGATCCATATTTATCGGCCACAATAAATTCATTGCGGTAATAATACAGGTACACTATCTTTTCCATTCCTTCGCTGTACAGCAGCGTGCCATCGGTATCAAAGATCCCGTCAATCTGTTTTTGGAGCAGATTTCTTCTATAGCTTATTTTCGGAACCGAATCCATATTGAAAACGCCGAGCACATTGGCCAGCTTTTTGGAATTATTGGATCTGAAAGCAACAGAAACTCCATCAATCGGCGCCAGTTTTGTAAAATACGGAACGCCCTTAAAGGCTTTCCTGATGCGCCAGCCTTTCACATCTCCGCGAAAAACGGCAGGAACGCTTCCGTCGTACAGATAGAAATAAGGCTCCTGAATCCTGATATAGATATTTTTAAAAGGTATGCTGTCGGGAGAAAAAGAAATCCTTTCCATTTTCTGATGCTTCAAACTGGAATCCAGCGACATCAGATAGGAAGGAAACTCATAGTTTCCCAGATAGATCCGCTGGCCTCGAAAGCCTGCAATATAATACGAACTGTATTTTAATCTGAAAGACGCGGAATACTCTGCAGGATGGTGGGGATATCGTCTTATAAAGGGGTTGCTGTGGTGCATCACCTCTTCTGAAGACAGATACAGAAGCGCAACAGCCGCTATGCTAGCCGCTATTGCCACAGCTATCCATCTGGCCTGAGCCAAAAAACCATAGCCAGCATTGCGAGCCTTCCCTACCGATGCATCTAAAACAATTGCTGAAGCTGCCAGAAGAACAAAAGCAATATTGAACACCAGATGCGCATTCCAGCCCATCTTTTCCAAAATCCCTCCGCAGGAGCACGGAATAAAAGAGCTGTAGTTCAGTATAATAAAAATATAGGCCGTAAACATAACCATTAGAGAAAGCGCGAAGTAAAGGCCAATATGGCGGAGCATGCCTGTCAGAAGAAACAGTGCCGCCATTAATTCTGCCGCAAGCACCAATACGGAAATCCATCGGGCAAAAGCGCTCAAAAGCGGAGACTGCCCGAGCTGCACCTGAAAATTTTCAAAATCAAGCATTTTGCTTACCGCAGCATACACAAATAGAACAGCAAACAGATAGCAGACTGATTGGATAAAAACCGTTTTGATGCTCGCACTGCATTTCATAATCCTAAAGTTTAAATATGGGCCGCATTTCATTAAACTGATGCGGCCACCATAATGATATGCAAATCTAAAACCGTAAGATTTATCATCCATTATCAGAATCACGTCTAAACTTTTCAAAAGCAGGCAGATTTGATCCATAATCTTTAAAATAAAAAACGCGCTGTAAATCGCAAGATTTGCAGCGCGTCCGAGCCTCCGCAAAATAATGCAGGCAGCTGAAAACTGCCTGCATTCCCATTATTAAGCAGATTCAATTCTGCACTACATAAGAGCTAAACCCTTTAACAGCAAAATCAAGGCACAGATTAAAAGCGGCCTGACCCCGAAGCTGCGCCGTTCCTCCCATCAGGATGGAAGAAAGCTTGGCCTGATCATCCCTGTATTTTCTAACGTTCTGAAAATAGCCCGTCACAGCATTGTAGACACCAAATACAGTTCCTTTAGTGGTTGCCATCTGCTGTGTGGGATGGCTCATCGCATACTCAAAAGCATTGTCAACCATATTGTTAAAGCAGGCCGATAATTCCGCGTTTCTCCCTTCCTGAAGTTTTTTAAGAACCTCTCTTCCTGGAGCCATAGCATGCTGGATCAGTTTTTTAACCTCCTTATCGGATATGTGTGTCTTTGTCCAGTAATTAAAAACGGCTTCCAGACTGCCAGCCAATGCATCTGAAATCCCCATAACCTTATGAGCCTGCTCGAGACGGTCTTTCGCATTTGAAGTATGGCGTATGCGCACCGTGCTGGTTTTGGACTGCATGGCCGCATTGAGCGTATTGGCGCAAACAATGCGGATCGGCGTAAAGGCCGCTGTTATGCTGCCGCTCCCGTCATGGGAGGTGGTGAGAAAAAGATACTTCTCAATCAGGTCCTCTTTTCCCACTCGGATATAGTCTGGCAGTTTTGCCGTGATAAAGATCTTCTCGCCATTTCCTAATGCTCCTGCGGTTTCATATAAGATGCCGTCACCGCCCACGATGCTGTCAAAAAAAGAAAACGCATCCCTGTTCTGCACGATATGATAGTCCTTGCCCACAACACCCAATACGGTATCATTATCGGTGCGCACAGTGCTGCAGTAATCTGGTATATCCAGCCTGCCAGCAGTTATAAAGTCCTGCGTTACAATTGGAGCAGAAGGCGTGTAAAGCCTTCTTTTCTCCACGTCAAAATCCAGCCCTGCGTAGGCCATTGCCTCAGCACTTGTCGGATAGTCCTCCACTACCTGCCCCAGATTGTGCCAAGGCTTTTCCTTCACGCTGAAAAAACTGTGTCTTCCATTCCCGTCGTTAAAATGAATATGATGTGCCATGATTTCTGATTTTTAAATGGTTAAACGCCATATTTAAAATGGCACGTCTTCTGTTGTCCTGTCTTTTCCAGCAGCAGTTCTGCTGTTTCCTTTCTGTGCCTTATCTTCGCTTCCATTAGCATTAGCATCTGTCTTATTGCCGCTTCGCTTGGCAAAAGCAAGAAAGCTGATTTTGTCGACATGAAAATCAATGCTGCCAATCGGATTCCCATCGCTGTTGATGTACACATGCATGCCCAGCCTTCCGCTCAACAGCACCACCTCTCCCTTCTTAACCCACTGCCCTGCCCTCATGCTTATCCAATACGAACAATTGATAAAGGTCACAACTTCTTTAAACTCACTGCTCCCCGCTGGCTTATAGCGGTCATTAACCGCTATGCTGAAGCTCAAAACCTCTTTTTCCCCTACTTTAACCGCTTTTGCATCTGATGCAACTCTACCCGTAATTTCCATAACCTTAAAATTTAATAGTGAATAAATAATTGCCAGCTGGCCAATAGCTAATGAATGTTTAATGAATGTTTAATGAATGTTTAATGAATGTTTAATGAGTATTTAATGAAACGCTTACCCAATAGCTGCTGACCCAGCCGCTTCCCTTACTCCCGCTCCGCCCCTTCAAAAAATTGTTTTCAAAAGAAAAAACGGAAAAAAAGAAAGCAAGAGCCAAGCGCAGGCTCAAGGATGCAGAATGCTATAAGTCCCGAAGGGCTGGCGAAGTGAAACGCAGCCAGTTATGCGCATGCAGCATACGGCTGGCGCTATCTTGGCTGCCCTTTTTAGCCGTTTCGAATGAAAACAGCATATTTCCGCTTTCTCCTTTATGCAAAACCGTAAAAGCAGCTGCACTTTAAATTCGAGCTCTGCTTCTCAATCCGATAAAGAGACAGGCTGGTAACCATGGGCAGAGACCACTGACTTGCAGGTTTTCCTCAACAGCTGTTATTCCGGCACCCGCAATTTTAACGGAAATATCGAAAGATGCCCTGCCTGGCGGCACCTCAAAGATTTTTTACATTCTTATCAGGAAAACATCAGCCCAGCCGATCATCGAGGAACCTGCTTCAGAATAATTTCAATCATTCCGTAAATTCCTAATAAAGGAAAAATGTGCCAGTTTGGGTGCTTTTTTTATGCCCTGAAAAATAAGGCTTTTTAAAATTTGTTATTATCTATAACATAAATATTTTTAAAACTGTTCTTATCTGTACTAATTTTGATGCGTATAAAAATAAACAGATCATGGCCAGGGCTATTGTACACATCGATATGAACACGTTTTTCGTCTCCTGCGAAAGGCTTACCAATTCTGAACTCAACGGCATACCCCTTATTATCGGGGGCGGTGACAGAGGCGTTGTGGCTTCGTGCTCCTATGAAGCCAGAAAATTCGGCGTGCGCTCCGCCATGCCGATCCATATGGCCATGAAGCTCTGCCCTCAGGCAAAAATCATGAAAGGCGATATGGAGCTCTATTCGAGGCTCTCCCATGACATTACCGAAATCATTCAGGAAAAAGCGCCCGTGGTGGAAAAAGCCAGCATCGATGAATTTTATCTGGACATCACCGGCATGGATAGATTCCACGGCAGCTACAGATGGACCGATGAGCTCGCGCAGCGCATTACAAAAGAAACAGGCCTTCCTCTCACCTTTGCGCTTTCGGTCAATAAAACCGTATCGAAAATCGGTACAGGGGAAGGCAAGCAGAAGCAGAACCTTGAAATTCCTGAACATCTTGTCCAGTCCTTTTTAAATCCGCTCTCCATTAGAAAAATTCCGATGGTCGGCCAGAAAACCTTTGAGCTTCTTTCCCGAATCGGCATCCGCACCATCCAGACACTCTCTGAAATGCCTGCCGAATCCCTGCAGCAGATGATCGGCAAAAACGGAACCGAACTCTGGAAAAAAGCCAATGGCATTGACAACACGCCTGTGGAGCCCTACACGGAAAGAAAATCAATTTCAACCGAAGACACCTTTTCCCAGGACACTATTGATGTGCTGAAAATCAACAGAATCCTCCAGGGAATGGTGGAGAAACTGGCCTATCAGCTCCGTGCAGAGCAGTGGCTCACCTCAACGGTGACCGTGAAGATCAGGTACGCCAATTTTGATACCGAAACCAAACAGTGCAGGGTGCCGTACACCTCAGCGGATCATATTCTGACCCAGACGGTGATAGAGCTCTTTACCAGACTGTACCAGCGCCGAATGAGGCTTCGCCTCATTGGAGTCCGCTTCAGCGGACTGGTCAGGGGAACCTACCAGATTGACCTTTTCAATGATACCGAAGAAATGCTGGCACTCTATCAGGCTATGGACAGAATGAAGACCCGTTACGGATTTGATGCCGTGATGAGATGCGCCGGCGCATCTTTCAAACCCAATAATAAAGACGAAATTTTAAAACGCAAAAAATAGATCATGTACCTCAACTGCCACTCTTTTCATTCCCTGCGCTACGGCACCATTCCGCTGGATGATCTGATCAGACAGGCAGCGGATTGCGGTGCCACGGCGGCAGCTTTAACCGATATCAATACCGTAACAGGGATTTATGATTTTATAAAAGGATGCGAAGCCTTAGGAATAAAACCGCTTGTCGGGATAGAATTCCGCTGCAGGCACAAATTACGCTATATCGGTCTTGCCAGAAATGCTGAAGGTCTGGCGGAAATGAACCGTTTTCTGACACAGCACAACTTTGACAAAACAGTTCTCCCCCTTGCCGCCCCTAACTTTTCCGAAGTGTCCATTATCTATCCTTTGGAAAATGCTCCATTAATTTTAAGAGAGAATGAATATATAGGCATCCGTCCCGAACAGCTTCAGAAACTGATTGTATCGGAATGGAAAAACAGGCAGGAAAAAATGGTCATACTCCAGCCTGTCACTTTCAGGACCAAAAAAGAATACGAACTCCATAAAATTCTCCGCGCCATTGACCTGAATACCATTTTCTCTAAATTGAAGCCCATCGATTACTGCAGACATTCGGAAATCATGGTAGCGGCTGAAAGGATACTGTCCTGCTACGGGCAGTATCCCGGAATTATAGCCAATACCGAGAAAATTATCAGAGAATGCAATTTTGAGTTTGACTTCAAAACACCCAAAAACAAGAAATTTTACACCAATAGCCGAAAAAACGACATGTCCCTGCTGACCGCTCTGGCGAAAGACGGTCTGGAATGGCGATACGGAAAAAACAATCCAGAGGCTGAATCCAGAATGCTTAGGGAGCTGGAAATAATTGACCAGCTGGAATTCAGCGGGTATTTTCTCATCACATGGGATATCATAAAATACAGCAATTCTAAGGGATTCCTCCATATCGGAAGGGGCTCGGGCGCCAACAGCATTATTGCCTACTGCCTGGGAATAACAGACATCTGCCCTTTGGAGCTTGATCTCTATTTTGAGCGCTTTCTGAATGAAAACCGCAAAAGCCCTCCCGATTTCGACATCGACTGGTCGTGGAAAGAGCGTGATGTAATCCTTGAATATATATTCGGCCGCTACGGCTATGAAAATGTGGCATTCTGCGGCACCAATGTGGAATTCAAATACAGATCCATATTCCGTGAGGTTGGAAAAGTATACGGTCTTCCCAAAGAAGAGCTTGATGCTCTGGCTAAAAATCCGATGGCACTGCATTCCCAGAATAAAGTCGTCAAAAAAGTTCAGCAATACGGAATGCTGCTGCTAAAATATCCCAACCAGCGAAGCATGCACTCCTGCGGCATACTGATATCCGAGGAGCCGATAACCAATTATTCCGTGCTGGAAATGCCTCCAAAAGCCTTTCCGATAGTGCTCTTTGATATGCATACCGCAGAGGATATCGGGCTGGAAAAATTTGACATCCTCAGCCAGAGAGGCATCGGGCATATTGATGACACCGTGAAAATAATTGAGCAGAACAGAGGCATTCGCATCAATATCCGCGATACAAGACTGTCAAAAAACGAAGCGTCCGCAAACGTCTATCTTGCCCAGGGCAGGACAATAGGGTGCTTTTACATCGAAAGCCCTGCGATGCGGGGACTGCTTCGCCGTCTGAAATGCGGCGATTATAAAACACTCGTGGCGGCATCATCGATCATACGCCCTGGAGTGGCTCAGTCCGGAATGATGAAGGAATACATCTTCCGCCATAACAACCCGTCAAAATTTGAATATTTCCATCCGGTTTTTGAAAAGGAGCTCGGAGAAACCTACGGCATTATGGTGTATCAGGAAGACGTGATCAAAATTGCCCTACATTACGGAGGGCTCTCAGCAGCAGACGGAGATATCTTAAGGCGCGCCATGTCAGGCAAAGGACGCTCCAAAGCGGCGCTCCAGAAAGTAAAGGACGATTTCTTTATTTCTGCCGCGGCAAAGGGGCATCCCGAAGCGCTGAGCCAGGAAATCTACCGCCAGATAGAATCCTTTGCAGGCTATTCGTTCTGCAAGGCGCACTCTGCATCCTATGCCGTGGAAAGCTACCAGAGCCTATACCTGAAGGTGCACTACCCCATTGAATTTATGGTTGCGGTAATCAATAATCAGGGAGGGTTTTACAGAACTGAAATCTATGTGCACGAAGCCAGAATGGCCGGCGCTGCTATCCATACACCCTGCGTGAACAGAAGCGGATATGAAACTGCTCTTTATGGCAGCGATATCTATCTGGGCTTTATGCACCTTCAGGGCCTGGATTCCAAACTCTCTCAGTTCATCGCTTTTGAACGCGAGAGAAACGGCATTTATAAATCTCTGGAGGATTTCATAAACAGGGTTCCCATGGGCATCGAGAATGTAAAGGTGCTTATTTTCATAGGCGCCTTCCGATTTACGGGAAAGACCAAAAACCAGCTGCTGGTACAGGTAAGCCTTTTGATGAATAATTTCAAGCCTGAAAACCGCGGGCTTATGCTAATTGAACAGCATGCCAAAGAATTCAAGCTGCCTGTTCTGGAGCGCTCGATATTTGAAGACGCTTTTGATGAAATCGAGCTTCTGAATTTTCCGGTTTCCTGCACCGTTTTTGATCTGCTTCAGACCAGACACCGCGGGGATGTGATGGTGCGCGACCTATTGAAACACCATAAAAAGCAGGTCCGCATGCTGGCTTACCTGATCTCGACCAAGCAGGTGCCGACAAAAAGGGGAAATATGTATTTCGGGACATGGATCGATAATGAAGGCGCCTATTTTGATACCGCGCATTTCCCAGATAGTCTGGCAAATAATCCTTTTCAGGGAGGAGGCTGCTACCTGCTTTTGGGTACTGTAGAAATTGACTATCATTTCCCAACGATCACCATTTCCAAGATGGCTAAAATGCCCTTCATTCCTGATCCCAGATATTCGGACTCAGACAAAAGGTATACCACGCAGCATAATATCAAACAGGATGTCAGCAGCACACACAGGCAGCCATATCCGCAGGAAAATGAAATAAATCTGCCGCGCCACAGAATGGAATTTTGAATATTTATTTATGCAATGTTCTAAGAATGAATTAAATTTGATAGAGAAGCAAAAACAGAAAGAGGAAAACAACCATGCCGTACATCAGTTTTCTGCTGTTTCTTTTTCTAAGCATTTGTTTTCGCTTTTCATTTTCTTTTATAAGTCTTTCAATGCGTTTAATGTCTATTGGGTACCGTTTTTCTGGATTGATGATGCCTTTGGAGTCACGCAATATGAGCATACCCTACAACAGCAGGAATCATCCTTACTATCATTACCAATAAAAACACAATCTATTGTTTTTCAGTGATTTGAATTTAAATTATTCGTAAATTGCTTAATAATTTAAAAACAGTCTTTATTAAAAAATAAAAATCAATATTATGAAAAAGTTCATGTTAATACTAGGTTTTATGTTTTCAATAGCTTCATTTTCACAAAATATTGCATCTAAAAATGAGAATGCAAGTGCGGCGCAATATGAATTACTAAAAAAAGTTAATACATATTATCCCGATATAAGTTTAAGCGATAAAGTTGTCAATTATTACGTCGATGATAAGATAATTGACACAAAACAAGAATTTGCTATAAAAAATACAGACTTCTCAAGCTACAAACTCAGTATTAGTCCTGATAACAAAAGAGTGGTATTTGATTTTATATCAGAAAAAAATGGAAAAATTTATGGTGCAGTTGTAGTTGTCAATGGAAGTTATGTTAGAACAACTTTTAATGAAAATTTAGGACTGGTCGATATAATGGTGAATGGCAAATCTGTTTGTATACAGAAGATATAGCACTTTGCACAAAAAAATCTTTAAACTGTAATAGTAAATTACAAAGGCTAATAAGATAGGTTCGGGATGATACGGCCCTATAAATAATAACATAAAATTGTTCTCTGAGTTTGTGGCAAAATCGTGGCACGTGGTGCTGCTGAAAGATAGAGACTCAACAAAATAGCATTTCAAGAAGCTTAGGTTTGAAACTGTATTTGCTTTCAGATGTCTAATATAAAACTCTAAGATCTTTTTATTTATAATTTAGCTGTTCCGTGGAGTTACATCGACAGGATTCAATACTTTAACTCACTCCGCTAGCAATAAAAAAAGAGTAAATATTTCTATTTACTCTTTTAATACATTTAGAATTTAATCTGCAGTTCTATATTTTATATTATTGTCTTGAACTCGTATATCGTCACCAAATTTCGATTTAAATAATCTCGGGATCATTATATAATTTTATCAAATACTAACTCATTTTCTTCAACAGTACTAAATTTTCCTGCCAAAAAAATTTATCAAAAACTACCCGCAATTAAAAACGCATATATTTAAATTTTTTTAACGTTTAACCCTTACGATACATACAAACCGCTTACAAATGAAAATGTAAAATAATTATCTTACAAATTCAATTAAAAATAAGCCAATTTCTTTAAATCATTCATAAAATGGTTTGTAAATTGTTCAGTAGCCGTCCCGAAATATCTGTTAATCTTAGCAACTGAAAAAGGATCAGCATTATCATCACTTAAAAAATACTTTCCTAATTACTTTGTCTGATGAATTATAAAAAAGAATAATCAAATCTTCGCCATTCAGATCAACTCCCCT
>Ga0160502_100741_pt1 | contig 13201 bp, 12 predicted proteins | sample DIDnMG_14_FD_108237 | JGI IMG/M metagenome (GOLD analysis project Ga0160502, IMG submission 108237) | Enriched soil microbial communities from UW Madison campus, WI, USA - DID2933_E24_Xylan MG | ecosystem: Environmental > Terrestrial > Soil > Unclassified | place: USA: Madison, Wisconsin... | reverse complement strand
TACGCTCTCTAGAGCTGCTGTGTCATGGATTGACGGTTAGGTTGTACTTTGGGCGACCGACGAGGTCGGCTGGCTAAAAAATCGCCCAGGCTCACTGCACGCAGCGAAGAACGCACCAAAGCTGCGTATGTAGAGGGGGATCACCTGATCGAAAACATACTGCAGGTCGGCTTCATTTTTTGCAGAATTGAATTCGACAGTTATGTAGTCTTCAAGGTATGGAAGCACCTCTGAATGTCGCCGATACCCCCGGCTTAAAAGTCCAATCTCAAGGCGACTGACCTCCCCGTGAAGTCGATAGCTCAATTCATGGATAGGCCAATCGGGCCGGTCTTCAAATGTGATGACATCCACATTCGCCAGCCCCCAAGGTGCAGGAAGCAAAGACAAACTCTGGCATAGCTTTGCGTAGATTTCAGAAGGACTTTCGTCAAAGTCAAATACTCTGCAAACTCTGACGACGTTGGACGTGCTTTTCATTTACTCCGCTGCCGGACATTCATTCCGCTCTGATGGACCGAGTTGCTTCCGAAATTCAATCTACGCTTTTCTGCCGCTATTTTTGCTCTGGCATCTGCAGGCAAGCACCACTGGGCATACACACCATTTGGGTGCAGCGCAGTCGCGGAACGATTCATGCAATGCCTTCTCCGAATTCGGATCGCTGAATCGGAGGGGCCGGAACGAAAAACCTCTTCTGTCAGACCGTCTCGAATGAGCCAATACACATTCCCGCAAAGAGTACTGCTGAAGCCCATGGTTCTTTATAAGAAAAATCTGATTTCCCGCAGAAAGTTGCCGTAAAAAGCGTGTCTATCTGCTCCCAAGTGGAGGCATCGACGGCATCTGCTAGGGCGCTGTCGCACAACAAGACCCTCTCATCAATGCAGCAACGCCGCAAGAATAAAGAGATATCGCTGCCAATGGTATTAACCACTCCAGAGAAATTCATCACCCGCAAAAAATAGCATTATTCATCAATTAAAAATTAACTTACAAGATATGTCATTTATTTAAAATCATTTAATTATCAATCAATATTAACAATATCTAAAAATAAGCATTTTCACTGAAAACACAATATAAATTCTTTTTGAATAATTTCAAAACCCCAAAAAAAATGGCATCGAAATATTCACATCTGCACCGGTTATAAAAATCAATTTCTATCTCTCTCAGATCTGCTGTCTTCATGGTAGATGCCTCGACCACCATTACCCACGGAAGATAAAAATTCCGTATCCGATTCAACTGTGCTCTTTTTTTTCGCATTAACTGATCTCTTGCCTGGAGCAATTATTTCAATACATTGATTAGCGTCAATTCAGAGAACTGCGCAATGCGCTATGGACCATGGAGGCTCTAATGACTGCCAAACGAGAAGTACCGGGTATCCGCAAATATGACGCTCCTGCAGGCGGATGGGGAGCCTTAAAAGCAACAGCGCTAGCTGTACACCAGCAAATGGACGCCGTAGAGGCTCCTATTGTGTTGATGCGCACCAACCAGCCCACGGGCTTCGACTGCCCCGGTTGCGCCTGGCCAGACAAGGAGCACCGCTCAACTTTCCAGTTTTGCGAGAACGGCGCGAAGGCCGTCACCTGGGAAGCGACCAGCAAGCGGGTGACACCTGAATTCTTCGACCAGCACACTGTGACAGAGCTGCTCAAGCTCAGCGATTACGAACTCGAGAATTTCGGCCGTCTCACGCACCCGATGACCTATAACCCGGCCAAAGACAAGTTCGAGGAGGTAAGTTGGGATACCGCTTTTGAACGGATAGGCCAAGTGCTGCGAGGACTAAGTACGCCAGATCAGGCTGAGTTCTATACATCGGGCCGTGCCTCAAATGAGGCTGCCTACCTATTCCAACTCTTTGCGCGCGAGTTCGGCACCAACAACTTTCCCGATTGCTCCAACATGTGCCATGAAGCCACCAGCGTTGGGCTGCCACAGTCCATTGGCATCGGCAAGGGCACGGTCTCGCTAGATGACTTCGAAAAAACCGAGCTCATTATTTCGATGGGCCACAACCCTGGAACAAACCACCCGCGCATGATGGGAACCTTGCACGAGGCCGCACGTCGTGGCGTACCCATCATTGTGTTCAATCCACTGCGCGAACGGGCGCTGGAGCGTTTTGCAGACCCTCAGAACATGATCGAGATGGCCACGTTCAGTTCGACGGCAATTGCATCAACATACTTTCAAGTCAAGGCTGGTGGCGATGCAGCTGCGCTTAAAGGAATCATGAAGGCATTGCTGGAATTGGAAGCAAGCCAAGGCAACGTCATCGACCAAGACTTTATTGCCGAGCACACAGAAAACTTTGATGCACTGGTCGCGGACTTGACCGAAACAAAATGGGAGCTGATTGAAAAGGAGTCGGGCCTCACACAATCTCAGCTTGAACAGGTCGCGGAAGCCTACGCAAAGTCAAACTCGACGATCATCACCTACGGCATGGGCCTCACTCAGCACAACACCGGCACCTGGAACGTGCGCCTGATCGCCGACTTGCTGCTGATGCGAGGCAATTTTGGCAAGCCTGGCGCAGGCATCTGCCCATTACGTGGACACTCCAACGTGCAGGGAAACCGCACAGTTGGCATCACAGAGAAACCGTCCGAAGAGTTCCTCGGCAAACTCGAGGAAGTCTTTGGCTTCCAACCTCCCCGAGAACATGGGCATGACGCCGTCAAGACCATGCAAGCCATGGTCAGCGGGCATTCAAAGGTATTGATTTGCTTGGGTGGTAATTTCGCGGTTGCCATGCCTGATCCCATACAGGCATATCCCGCGATGAAGCAGCTTGACCTCAGCGTTCATCTCGGCACAAAGCTCAACCGCTCCCATCTACTCGTGGGAAAAGAAACTTTCATCTTCCCTGTGATCGGTCGAACCGAGCTGGATGTACAAGCCAGTGGTGGTCAAGCCATCACGGTGGAAGACTCGATGTCGATGGTGCACGCGTCAGCCGGCAAGCTCCGCCCAGCCTCTCAGTTCCTGCGCTCCGAGCCTGCCATAGTGGCCGGCATGGCTGCAGCCACACTCCCGGACAGCAAGGTGGAGTGGCAGAGGCTAGTGGATGATTACGACCGGATCCGCGACTTGATAGAGCGCACCATTCCTGGCTTCGATGACTACAACGAGCGCATCCGCGTCCCAGGCGGCTTTCGTATGCCCTTGCCTCCGACCGAGCGCAAATGGCCGACCCCTTCGGGCAAAGCCATGTTCTCGGTTTTTCCAGGGGTGCGTGAAAACTATCTCCCCTGGGACGACGACGTGCTTCGCCTTATCACGATCCGCAGTCATGACCAGTACAACACCACCATCTACGGCCTCGATGACCGCTATCGAGGCGTCTTTGGGCGGCGTGATGTGCTGTTCATGAATCCAGCTGACATGGCCGCACGTGGCCTCGAGCACGGCGATCTCGTGGAAATCGAAACCATCTCCAAGGATCGCTCACTGCGACTAGGTGGAATTACGGTGATCGAGTATGGCATCGCGCCAGGATCAGTTGCTGCCTACTACCCGGAGGCTAACGTGCTGGTCCCGTTGGACTACATCGATGAAGAGTGCGGAACGCCTTCCTACAAGTCGATTCCCGTACGAGTCCTTCGCCAGGAACAGGCACAAGCAGCCTGAGCAGGCTGGAATTAAGTTGAGAACTGCAGTCCTTCCTGAGCGAAGGACTCGGGATGATTTTGCCCTGCATAAGTCAGGAGACCCACCATGGAAATGTTTGACGCCCTTCTGTTGGCCCGACTTCAGTTTGCGTTTACTGTTGCCGTTCACATTATTTTTCCCGCAATCAGTATTGGATTAGCCAGTTTTCTGGCGGTCCTTGAGTGGCGCTGGCTGGCCAACGGAAACCGTGTCTACCAAGACATGTTTTTCTTCTGGTCGAAGATCTTCGCAATCAATTTCGGCTTGGGAGTGGTCTCAGGTGTCGTGATGGCCTATGAGTTCGGAACGAACTGGGGTGGCTTCTCGCGCTTTGCCGGCAATATCACCGGGCCGCTCCTGACCTATGAAGTACTCACGGCATTTTTCCTAGAAGCAGGCTTCTTGGGAATCATGCTGTTTGGTTGGCGGCGTGTGAGTCCACGAGCACACTTCTTCGCCACGCTGATGGTCGCTGTTGGCACTCTGATCTCCACCTTCTGGATTCTGTCGTCGAACAGCTTCATGCATACACCACAAGGTTATGCCATTCGCGACGGCCGGCTGGTGCCTGTTGACTGGTGGTTGGTTATCTTCAATCCATCATTTCCCTATCGCCTTGCACATATGACCATCGCGGCTTTCATCGTTGCCGCATTGATCGTGGTGGCCTGTGGGGCATGGCATCTGCTGCGTGGCCGTCGTGATGATCCCGTCAAACGCAGTTTTTCGATGGGGCTTTGGATCTTGTTGGCGCTCGTCCCTCTTCAAATTCTTGTAGGCGATGCACATGGCCTCAATACACGAGAGCACCAGCCAGCAAAAATAGCTGCAATTGAGGGCCTGTGGGAAACCGAAAAAGGCGGCACCTCACTGAACCTCTTCGGCATACCCGACATGCAAGCAGAGGAAACGAAGTACGCCCTCAAGGTACCTCATCTGGGCAGCCTCATCCTCACTCATTCATGGGATGGAGAAATCCGCGGTCTCAAGGAATTCCCACGTGAAGACAGGCCGAACTCACTCATCGTTTTCTGGTCGTTCCGTGTCATGGCAGGGCTGGGAACGCTGATGCTTCTGATGGCCGTGCTGGGGGCAGCACTACGCCGTGGTGGACGCCTGTATGAGTCGAAGGCCTTCCAGCGCTTCACATTCTGCATGGGCCCCTCAGGCTTGATCGCCTTGATCGCTGGCTGGGTCACGACCGAAGTGGGCCGCCAACCCTGGACAGTTTATGGCCTGTTGCGCACTGTCGACTCCGTGTCGCCCATCAGTAGCCAGCAGGTGGGCGTTTCCTTGTTGATCCTGGTGGTCGTGTATTTCCTGGTCTTTGGAGTGGGCGTGTATTACATGCTCAAGCTGATGGCTCAAGGGCCACAACCACATGTGGAGCACCTTGACGCTTCCGTGCGCCCAAGCTTGAGCAACCGCGACCAATTCCAGTCCTTCAACTGATCTGGAGCCACATCATGATTGATTTACCCATTGTCTGGGCCGCCATCATTGGCCTGGGTGTTTTCCTTTACGTGGTGCTCGACGGTTTCGACCTCGGCATCGGACTGCTGTTTCCCTTTTTCGAAAAAAAGGAAGAACGACAGGTCATGCTCAACACCGTCGCTCCAGTTTGGGATGGCAATGAGACTTTTCTTGTGCTGGGCGGAGCAGGCCTGTATGGCGCCTTTCCGATCGCCTATTCGGTCTTGCTGCCTGCCAACTACCTGCCATTGATCATGATGGTAGTCGGTTTGCTGTTCCGTGGAGCAGCTTTCGAGCTGCGCTCCAAGGCACGCCGCACCCAACATGCCTGGGACCTCGCCTTCATGGGCGGCTCAGCAATGGCAGCGTTTTGTCAGGGCGTGGTGCTAGGGTCTTTGCTGCAAGGAACCCGCGTCGTTGATGAGCAGTTCGCAGGAGGCCCGTTCGACTGGCTCTCGTCATTCAGTATCTTTTGCGGATTGGGCGTACTCGTGACCTACGCCACACTGGGCTGCGGCTGGCTGATTTACAAGACCGACGGTGAGTTGCAGCGTCGCATGCGCGTTCTCATGCGCCCGCTCGTCGTCGTATTGCTTGTTGTGATGGCGATAGTCAGCATCTGGACGGTTCTCGGCCTTCCTGCGGTGGCAAATCGCTGGCTCGGAAGTGGAATGCTGGGGTGGTTCCTACCAGTTCCAGTGCTTGTCATTGCTTGTACTGCAGGAATTTTCATCTCCATAAAGCGCAGTCATGAGGCACGTCCTTTTCTGTTCACTCTGGCGCTGTGCTTTCTGGGCTACACCGGCTTGATCATCAGCATCTGGCCCAACATCGTTCCTCCGTCACTGAGCATTTGGGCCGCCTCGTCTAGCCCGGAAAGCCAAATATTTGCGCTGGTTGGAACTCTGATCGTGCTGCCCATCATCCTGATCTACAACGCGATGCAGTATCGAGTGTTCCGCGGCAAAGTTCGCCATGGCGATGCTGGATACCACTAAGGATTTTGGAGTCAATGCGCCATGATCGTTCGCCCACCACAAAGCTGGCTGAGGTTGCTGTTCGTCTGGGATCGCTCGGTGCTGCAGTCCATCGTCCCTCAGTTGGCCTTCATCGGTACGGTCAGCTGCGTGGCGGTACTGACGCATGGGCGTATTTTTGGCGAAAAAATTCCGCTAAATACGACGCTGCTGACCTTGTTCGGACTGACTTTGGCGATCTTCCTTAGCTTTCGGAACACGGCCAGCTACGACAGATTCAAAGAGGCGCGCTATTTATGGGGCAACCTTTTGATTGCAGCGCGTCAGTTCACATCGCAGACTCTTTGCTACATCCAAGATCGCGATCAAGTAATCCAGGTAAGCAACCTGCTTTTTGCAGCGGTCTATGCACTCAAGCATGAGCTCAGAAAAACGGATCCATCGGAAGACCTGCGCCGCTTCCTTGACCCGGAGCAGTTCGAAAAACTTTCTGTCAAGGTTTACAAACCCAGCGATCTTCTACACGTGATACGTGCACGCCTGGTTCGACTAAATGCGGCTAAAGAAGTATCGGACACTCAATTCTGGACATTGGATGCTCAGCTCGTCGAGATGGGCAAAGCTGTTGGAGGGTGCGAGCGCATTGCGTCTACACCAATCCCCTTTGCCTACAGCGTGCTTCTGCACCGCACCGTCTACACGTACTGCATTTTGCTGCCATTCGGTCTGGTCGATGCCACGGAGCTGTTCACCCCATTACTGTGCCTTTTTCTCTCCTACACCCTGATCGCATTGGAGGCGATTGCAGGTGAAGTGGCGGAACCCTTTGGCCTGGCTCCGAACGCTTTAGCCCTAGATGCTCTGGCTCGCAATATTGAGCGCTCCGTATGTGAATTGTGTGAGCTTCCATTACCGGAACCAGTCAAGCCTCATCGGGCGTATCAGATAACTTGAACTGCACTCCTGCTCCGGCAACCAACAGTCATTCCACCGAGATGAATGCGTGATGAATGCCTGGCGCAACTTGCAAATTTATGGAGGCGTCATGAATACCCCAATGCTACGAGCACCGACAAACAAAGCAGCCACCGCAGTGACTGATGCGGCAGGACGTCCGCTGCACGATCTGCGTCTATCAGTGATAGACCAATGCAACTTTCGCTGCACGTATTGCATGCCTCGCGAAACATTTGGCTCTGACTACCAATTTCTCCCTGCTGACCAACGACTATCCCTCGATGAGATGTTCTCTCTCGCGGAGGCATTTACCGAGCTGGGCATTAAAAAAATCCGGCTGACTGGTGGTGAGCCTTTGTTGCGGCGCGGGATCGAATCACTGATCGAGCGACTAGCTGGATTAAGAACCCTGGATGGTCAACCCATGGAAATTGCACTCACCACAAACGGCGTGCTTCTTTCCGAAAAGGCCCGTGCTCTGCGTGATGCAGGACTCAATCGCATGACTGTCAGTCTAGATGCGCTCAACGACACCATCTTTCGTCGGATGAGCGACGCAAACATGCCTGTTGCACGTGTCCTGGAAGGTATTGCTGCAGCAAGTGCTGCGGGGCTAGCGCCTGTGAAGGTCAATATGGTGGTCGAGAGGGGCGTGAACGATAGCCAGATCCTGCCGCTGGTGCAATTCTTCAAGGGAACCGGCATCACGCTGCGGTTTATCGAATATATGGACGTAGGAGGAGCATCCGCATGGGCGACAGACAGAGTCGTAACGGCACAAGAAATACGGGCCATCGTGGAGTCCAGATATCCACTTGAGCCATGCAACCAAGGACAGATTAATGGAACCTCCACGAATTTTCAGCATACAGATGGCGGAGGAGAACTGGGCTTCATTGCCAGCGTCTCCCAGCCATTTTGTGGAGACTGCTCCAGAGCACGAGTTTCTTCGGATGGTCAGCTCTATACCTGTCTTTTTGCGACGCAGGGGCTCGACCTGAAACCATGGCTGAAGAACGCCGACAAGGCCGAGAGTTTGCCGGACGTTTTGCGCAAACACTGGAGCTCACGTGACGATCGGTACTCAGAGCTTTGATCAAAACGAGCATCCGGTACACGCGCCTACCCGATTGTTCGCATGTCATTGGTCGGAGGATAAATATGTCTCGAATTCAAATCTGGGTACGCCGACTGTCACAACATCAGTCCGTATGGTTCGTCCTGCTGTGGATCGCTGGTGTAGCCGGCATGGCGTTGCTCGCCTTGCCATTTCACCTACTGGTGATGGCAGCGAAGTCATGAAGAGCGGCAAGGCAGCTTCTCAGCGCATGCAATTGGAGACGATCTTGCTGATGGTCATCAACGCTTGTTCAATTTCACGCGACCATGGACTGCTGTAATTGAGTCGTATGAAGTTTTTATAGCTATTCGTGACCGAGAACATATAGCCAGGTCCGAGGGTGATGTTGCACTCAAGAGCCCGCTGATAGAGGTCCATGCTATCAATCGACGGAGGCAGCTCCACCCAGAGTACGTAGCCGCCTTCCGGATTTGAAGTTCGAGTTCCTTCAGGAAAGAAGCGATTCACTGCGTGGCGCATCAGGCTGGCTTGCTGGGCGTATGTCTTGCGAATGCGCCTGAGGCGGTGATCATAGCCATCGCGCTCCAGGTACTTAGCTATAGCCACCTGGGGGATGGATGCCGTGGTCAACGTATTAAGAAATTTCAGCTTCTCGACCTGGTCACGATAGCGCCCAGGCAAGGCCCAACCAATTCGATAAACCGAGGTAAGAGTCTTGGAAAACGAAGAACAGTGCAGAACCAGACCCTCGGTATCAAATGCCTTGAGCGTACTGGGCGGCTTGTCTCCATAGTAGAGCTCGTTGTACACGCCGTTCTCGATAATGGGCATGTCGAGCTCGGTTGCCAGACGAACCAGCGCTTGCTTCCGCTCGTCAGGCATTCGATAGCCAAGCGGATTCTGAAAATTGGGCATCACCATACATGCGGCGATGGGCAACTCCCGAGCGAGCTGACCCAGTATGTCGACATTGATGCCTTGAACCGGGTCCGTTGGAATTTCCACTACCTTCATGCCCATGCGTTCAATCGCATGCAGCATTGCATAGAAGGTTGGGCTCTCCACCGCGATCAAGTCACCAGGCTTAGCCACGGCTTGCAGGCACAAGTTGATTGCTTCAGTTGCGCCAACAGTAATGATGGCCTCGGTCGGGTCAACAACCAGACCTTGCTCCAAATGTCGACGAACAATCTGCCTCAACAGATGAGGGTGACCGGGAGGCAGAGCATTCTTGAGCTCTCTCAGAGACGCATCTTTTCCCGCCGCAAATGCGTAGCGACTGAGCTTGTCAAAAGGAAAATCTCCCGGGTCTGGGTAGGGTGAGCCCAATGGAACTGCATTGCCCTCAGAGATCGTTCGCAACGTGGACAGAACAAGCCTGCTGACATCAACTGAAGCCGAGATTGCAATTGGCTTGGGGCGCTCGAGAGCTTCGGGAATTGTTGTCCCCGAGCCGTGGCGCAGGCTCACGAAAAAACCTGACTGGGGACGGCTCGTGATGAGCCCACGACTCTCAAGCAGCAAATAGGCTCTCAAAACCGTGGTGATGCTGACTTGGCGCAGCTTGCTGGTTTCTCGCACGGACTTGAGACGATCTCCTTCGCGATAGACACCTTTGTGAATCTGCTGCTCTATATCCTTTGCTAGCTTCTCATAGAGCTTCATAGGCTACCTTGAGGTCGTGGGGCATTCGCACTTGCATTGACGCAAAGCCGGCGAATATATCGCGCAACTGTGCTCTTGGATTTGAGCTAATTGTGTGTACTCCTCAGGTCCTACACCAGTGGCATTCTTCTAACCCGCGAAGTAAGAAAAGTGCGCCTACCACCCCTCTTCTGCCGTGCAAGAGGTTCACTGAGCCTGACCTTAAAGCGGCCTTCCCCAACAACAACTGTTCACATGCCTTGAAGCGCTGGACTACACCCTCCAGCAGCTCCTGCTGAGCTCTCGGCGCCACAAGCAAGCCGTCCGAGATCAAGACTGTATGCATGCAGTCTTGGCAACTTGCTCAGAACGCAACCCACAGTCTTATGTTTATTGAACTCGTTAAGAGCATCGCTCTACTGCTGGCGATGTGTTACTTATATGGCCTCGGTGATCGCCTGCATCAACCCATCGCAAAAAAGACCTTCTCCGGGCTGCTTTTTGGAGGAATTTGCGTTGTCGGCATGCATACCCCTCTGGTGCTAGGGCCTGGCGTAGTTATCGACGCTCGCTCGGTAGTACTTGGCATGGCAGGACTCTTCGGCGGCCCCTTTGTGGCAGGTGTCGCGGCAACCATGGCCTCTGTCGCTCGTGTATGGATTGGTGGCGTTGGAGTACCAGTCGGTGTCTCAGTCATTGTTTTGTGCACTGCAATGGGACTCATCTACCGCCGAGTTCACAACGAAGCTCTGCTCAATGTGACACCGCTTAACTTGGCAGGCTTTGGACTATTTATACATTTGGCGTCAGTAGTTGTTCTGCAGTTTCTGCCTCAAGAAACTGCTCAAAACTTCAATAAACACTTGGCTGCGCTCTATGTCATTACATTCACCATGGCCACGATCCTTTTTGGACTGCTGCTTCGTGACCTAGAAATCCACCTTTCGGCCCAGCGATCCCTTAAGGAAACCGCGGCACGCCTAAATGCAATTACTCACGCGATCCCTGATGTGCTATTGATATTGGATGAGCAAGGGCGTTATATCGAAGTCATCACGCCGGAAAATACTCCGTCAATGACTGTGTCTGCTCAGATAATTGGCAAACGCATGCATGATGTCATACCCACTCCACAAGCAGACCGCCTGCTGACATTGATTCGTGACACGCTGGTATCTGGTCACATGCACTGTGTCGAATATGAAATTCAGACTAGCCGAGGAAGCCGTCATTTTGAGGGACGCACTCAACCTCTTGGCATTTTGGTCAATGGTTTTAGTACTGTGATCTTCCTCGCACGCGACATCACCGAGCGAAAGCAATCAGAAACGGCGTTGCGTGAATCAGAACTACGCTTCCGATCACTGCTACGTCATGTTCCATCAATCTCTGTGCAAGGATATCGGGATGATGGAACCACAACCTACTGGAACAAGGCTTCAGAACGGCTTTATGGATACTTAGAGCAAGAGGCTCTAGGACGAAATATGCTGGATTTGATCATCCCCACCTCTATGCATGAAGTGGTACGCCAGAACATGCAGCAGATTTTCTCATTCGGACAACCAATCCCTTCTGGGGAGTTTCAATTACAGCATAAAGATGGATCACGAGTTGACGTGTTCTCAAGCCATACGTTAATTGAAGTTCCAGGACAGCCATCGGAGATTTTCTGCATCGATATTGATATAACCAGAAGCAAGGCTGCAGAGAATGAGGCCCGGTATCTGGCATTTTATGATGCGCTCACTGGCCTTCCAAATCGACGTCTGCTAATGGAGCGACTTCAGCAAGCTATCGTCAACAACACAGAGTCAAGACATTCATTAGCCGTGATGTTTGTGGACCTGGACAACTTCAAGACACTCAACGACACACGGGGACATGCGGTGGGTGATTTACTGCTGCAGCACGTAGCCGAGCGTTTGCGCAATGGTGTGCGAGAGCAGGACATCGTGGCTCGTCTTGGTGGCGATGAGTTCGTTGTAATTCTCGAAGACCTCACCGGCAACGCAATTGAAGCTGCAGCCGATGTTCGTCAGCTTGGGGAGACCATCCTTGCACAGCTACGCCAGCCTTACTCTCTTGCCAAGCAGAATCATTATTTCTCTGCCAGCATCGGTGCTTCGATACTTGATGATCCCAAAGTATCTCCAGATGAGGTACTTCAGCAAGCCGACATGGCTATGTATCGTGCAAAAGATAAAGGGCGCAATACCTTGTGCTTTTTCAATCCGGAAATGCAACAGGCCATGAATCGACGAGCACTATTAGAGACTGAATTGCATAACGGTTTACGAGAAAGACAATTCAGACTTCTTTATCAGGCGCAGATTGATAGAGATGGACATGTCATCGGGGCTGAAGTTCTCGTACGCTGGCATCATCCCACCCACGGCCTTGTGGCCCCATCGGAGTTCATTCCAGTCGCAGAAGAATCCGGCCTGATTTTGTCTCTCGGCAACTGGATCATGGAAGAGGCATTGCATCAGCAGGCTCGTTGGCGTCTGGACCCGCAACTTCGGACGTTGAACTTGTCGATCAATGTCAGCTCTCGACAGTTGCTACATGAAAATTTCATCCCTCAAACTATCGCTTTGCTGGAAAACACAGGGGCCGATCCCAAGCGCATAAAACTAGAAATAACAGAGAGCTTTTTGCTGCAAAGCGTAGATGGAGCTGCGACAACCATGAGCGCGCTTCAAGCCTATGGTCTTGAGTTTTCCCTGGATGATTTTGGCACTGGCTACTCCTCGCTGAGCTATCTCAAACGATTACCACTGTTCGAAATAAAGATCGACCAAGATTTTGTACGCGGAATACTGCAAGATGCCAATGATGCGCTGATTGCTCAATCCATCATTAAGCTGGCAATAAGTCTAGGATTGCACGTAATAGCAGAAGGCGTGGAGACCAGTGAACACTATCTAGCCTTGCTCGACTATGGCTGCCCTGCCTTTCAAGGGTATTTTTTTGCACGGCCCATAGCACTGCAAGACTTTGAACTTCATGTTGCAGCAAGCAACGCGAAGCATGTGTGCTGATCCCGGTTGAGTTGACCACCTGTGCCGGTTGCTGTTGACCAGTCTGCTGGTCGTGAACGGCTGAGTTCAGCCAAAAGCGGACTGCAAAACGAAGGACAAGCGGCCACATAAAGCACCTTACATCTCACCCGACTGGCAACCGCACGGTGACATTTTCCTCGATACGCTCATTTTGAAAATGACTCATACCGCAGGCAACACGCGTAACGCTTCGTGTTCAGGGCTCGCTCACGTTACCCCAACATCAGGTGCAATTTGCTCTCCCTCCCTTGAAGCCAGTGAGGATTTCGCTGGCGATCAACTCCTTGACTGGTAGCTGCCGCAAAGCATTGAGCGCGCCAACAAGGGCCGAG
>Ga0160502_100733_pt1 | contig 13471 bp, 13 predicted proteins | sample DIDnMG_14_FD_108237 | JGI IMG/M metagenome (GOLD analysis project Ga0160502, IMG submission 108237) | Enriched soil microbial communities from UW Madison campus, WI, USA - DID2933_E24_Xylan MG | ecosystem: Environmental > Terrestrial > Soil > Unclassified | place: USA: Madison, Wisconsin... | reverse complement strand
TTGCAACATAAAAAATCTGAATTTGCTTCCAGTTTTTTTCTTTTTGTTATGTAAAAAGGTCTTTTAAAGAATTAAACAAAATTGAAATTATTTGTTTTGGTAAAAGAGTACCTTTTTAAACTATAATATTTAAATTTGCATCCAAAAAAATAACAACACAACTCTTATGTATAAATTGATAATTCGCCCGATTCTTTTTTGTTTTGATCCTGAAAAAGTGCATTATTTTACTTTTTCCTTTGTAAAATTCATTTCAAAAATCCCTGGAGTTTCGGCGATTATAAGATCAATTTATGAAGTAAAAGACGCTCGATTAGAAAGAGAAGTTTTCGGAATTAAATTCAAAAATCCGGTTGGACTTGCAGCAGGTTTTGATAAAGATGCGAAGCTATACAAAGAACTTGGTGATTTTGGTTTTGGTTTTATCGAAATTGGAACTGTAACTCCAGTTGGTCAAGAAGGAAACCCGAAAAAGCGTTTATTCAGATTAAAAGAAGACCAAGCGATTATTAACCGAATGGGATTTAATAATGGCGGAGTTCTAGATGCTGTAGAACGTTTGAAAAAGAATTCTGGTGTTTTAATCGGAGGAAATATCGGAAAAAATAAAGTTACTGATAACGAAGATGCGGTTAAAGATTATATCATTTGTTTTGATGCGCTTTTTAATCATGTAGATTATTTTGTAGTGAATGTGAGTTCGCCAAACACGCCAAATTTAAGGGCTTTACAAGATAAAGAACCTTTGACAGCTTTATTGCAGACTTTGCAAAATAGAAATGTCGAAAAACAAAAAACAAGCACACAAAAAGTAAAACCAATTCTTCTAAAAATCGCTCCAGACTTAACAGATGAGCAGTTGTTAGATATTATTGATATTGTAAAAACAACTCAAATTGCAGGTGTGATTGCAACAAATACCACTATTTCTAGAGAAGGTTTACAATCTGCGAATCAAACAGAAACTGGAGGTTTATCTGGAAAACCATTAACAAAACGTTCCACAGAAGTAATTCGTTTTCTTTCAGAAAAAAGTAATAAAGCATTCCCAATTATTGGAGTAGGAGGAATTCATTCTGCAGATGATGCAATTGAAAAACTAAATGCAGGTGCAAGTTTAGTGCAATTGTACACTGGCTTTATTTATGAAGGTCCAGCGTTGATCAAAGCAATTAACAAAAAAGTTTTAGGGCAGTTGTAAAAGAAGTGCCTGAATTGAAAGGCCGATAATTATTGCAATTCCAAAACTGATTAAAGTTCCAATCATTACATATTCGGTTAGTTTTCTGTCTTTGGCTTCTTTTAGATCTCCGAATCTAAAAATGGATTTAGCCGCAAGCAGAAATCCAATTGCTTCAAAGTGAGCAGTAAGAATAAAACAAACGACCAAAAGACGTTCTAAAATGCCAATGTAGTTTCCTGCACTGGCAAGAGAATTGTCTTTTTGGCTGATTTGGTTTTCTGGACTCCAAATCGAAATAATGGTTTTGATAAAAATGGAAGAAGGTTTGGTAACCAATATAATCCCAGTTATTAAAATCCAGAATTCATTATCAGACCAGAAATTGACGATGGTTTTGTTTTGATAAAGCAATACAACTCCAATTAAAATCAAAATATGTGCAATTTGGTCTACTACAAACCAAGTGCGTTTTGTTTTTGCTTTTTGGAAATTGAGTTTTATCAAATCGACAATTCCGTGCGTAACAGCAATTAAAACAGCATAAGGAATAAAACTGATTTCTCCTGCCAAAACAGCTGCTAAAACTCCATGAAGTAAAATGTGAACGTATAAGTAAACGCTTTTATGTTTTTTAGTTTCTTTATCGGCTACCCAAGAATTAGGCTGCCAGATAAAATCTCCTAATAAATGAGCGAGAAGCAGTTTTGTAAATAAAATCATGAGGCTGTAAGTTGTTTTATTTGTGTTCTAAAATAACGATCTAAATTCATAACCAAATCAAACTGAGCGCGTTTTTGTCTTCGGCTCACAGCAGCTTGGTTTATGCCTAGTTTTTGACCTAATTCTTCTTGCGATAAAGTTGGATTTTCTATTGCCAAAGCCACAAATTCTGCCGATTGAACCAGCCAGCTGTCCATAAAAGTTAATGCTAGCTGTAACATTAAATTCAGTTTTTCATCGAAATCTAAATCTCCTGTTCGCATCGATAAAGTGACTTTTTGTTTTTTCAAAGTTTCAAAAAGTTCACCAGAATTGATGAACGCAGAACCATTACTTTCAGAAATACGTGCAGCATTGTGCGTTTTATCTCCAAAACCAATACTCATTCGAGCATCAGATTTTATGGATCTTAAATGCGCTTTTATTAAAATCGCAGTCAGTAAAGCATCTTCAGGATTGGTTACTTCAACTTGAAATTCGTCTCCACGATATACTTCCCATTGACTTGGAGTATGGCCTAATGGAGTTAAGATTTTCTTTAAACCTTCAACCCAATTTTCTGATTCTTGCTGTCTTGAACCAATTATGTCGCCTGTAATTACACTAGTCATAACCAAATATAATTAAAAAATAATAAACTTTCTATTACAAATATAAGTAATAAAATTAAATATTACGTTTTTTGGTAATATTTTAAATTATTACTGTTTTAGGTAATAACAAAGGCTATTACGATATTCCGTAATAATTTGGATTCAACTAAAATTATCTTTTATTTCTTTAAAAAAGAAACTAACTTAGCCTTTACAAAAGAATAAGCTTTGAACAAAGAAATCAAAATTATTGAATGCCCAAGAGATGCCATGCAAGGCATTAAAGATTTTATTCCGACAAAAAATAAAGTTACTTATATACAAGCTTTGTTGCGAGTAGGCTTTGATACTATTGATTTTGGAAGTTTTGTTTCTCCAAAAGCTATTCCGCAAATGCAAGATACTGCTGAGGTCTTAGAGCAGTTAGATTTGTCTCAAACAACAAGTAAACTGCTTTCTATTATTGCTAATACGCAAGGAGCAATAACGGCTGCCAATTATGAACAAATCCAATATTTGGGCTTTCCTTTTTCTATTTCTGAGAACTTTCAGATGCGTAATACGCATAAAACTATTGCAGAATCTTTAGTTACATTAGAAGAAATTCTTGAAGTTGCTGATAAGAAAAATAAAGAAGTTGTGACCTATCTTTCAATGGGTTTCGGAAATCCTTATGGAGATCCGTGGAATGTTGAAATTGTAGCAGAATGGACCGAAAAATTGGCAGGAATGGGCGTGAAAATTTTATCGCTTTCTGATACTGTCGGAACTTCTACACCCGAAGTAATTACGTATTTGTTTTCAGATTTAATTCCGAAATATCCTGAAATTGAGTTTGGAGCACATCTTCATACAACACCCGAAAGCTGGTTCGAAAAAATAGATGCAGCAGCAAAAGCAGGCTGTACTCGTTTTGATGGTGCTATTCAAGGTTTTGGAGGCTGTCCAATGGCAACTGATAAACTTACAGGAAATATGCCGACAGAAAAATTGGTTTCTTATTTTACTGCAAATAAAAAAATAACAGGACTTAATTCTCTAAGTTTTGAAAGTGCTTATAATGAAGCTTCAAAATTGTTTGGGAAGTTTCATTAAAATCAAATAGTTGTTTTATATGGATGAATTTAAGCTTTGGTTAGAATTTGAAGAAGTTGATCCAAACAATTGGCAAAAAGACAATGATTTTTGCAATATACATGTCAAAATGGAAGATGGAAGACATTACGGAATAAATGTTTGGACTTATAATTTCTTAACTACGGCGCTTCAATCAAATAAAGAAACAAGAAATAATCTTAATGGATTATATTTAATTCCGCCAGATTTATTTGTTGAAGAATTAACTAGAGATTGTATTGAAAAAACAATTAGTGATCTATTAAAGACTGGAAATCTAGAAGAAATCTTAAACCCGAGCGTAATTTCTAAAAATACTGATTGAAGCTATAATTGTTTAGGCTTCAAAATTGTTTGTATGTTTCATTAAAGAATAGTTATATTTTCTTACCTTAGATAATAATTGTAAACTTTAAGAGTTATATTTTATGTAAGAAAAAACATTCAAAATGAAATCAAGTCTTTCAAGTTTAAATCTAATCTTTTTAGCTTTTTTATTTTTCTCCTGTTCGAGTAATTTAGATTTCGATCAGGTAAAAGATCTAAAGCTTGAGCCCGCTGTTTTAGCAAATCTGGCCTATTTTGATATTCCTGCAAATAAACTTATTGATGATGGAGGAAATCACGTCTTAGCCGATGTAAGAGGTTTTGATGTTTTTAAAGATAAATTTTTCACTAATCGTTTAACAAAAGCAGAATTTGATTTTGAAATCGAAAATACGATAGACCGCGCTTTTGTCGTAAATCTACTTTTATTAAATGCAAATGATGAGGTTTTGGAAACTATAACTTTTAATGTTCCAGCCTATACAGGAGGATCCAATGTTATAAAATATCCAACAGAATCTTTTGAAAATCAGAGATTAGAAAACTTAAAGCAAACAATTAATATTGGGTTTGTTGTTTTCGTAGCGGCTGGACCTCCATTGAATGATGACAGTACAGGAAGTTTGAAATTAAAATCAAGTGCAACGGCTTATTTAATTATCGGATGAGAAAAATATATCTGATATTCTGCCTTATTTTTCAGCTTTCTTGTTTTTCTCAAAATAAAGAAATACTGTATAATTTTACTTCTATTCCGCAGTCGTTGTTAGTAAATCCTGGCGCTGATGTTTCATATAAATATTATTTTGGTTTTCCAGTCTTATCTGGAGTTTCAGCCAACTTAGGTTCCACTAGTTTTTCAGCTTACGATTTATTTGCCGACAATGGCGTCGATTTCAATCAGAAAGTACGAAATGTAATTAGTAAATCCTCTGCAAATGATAAAGTTGTGACCAATCAGCAATTGGAAATATTTTCTGGCGGATTTAGAGTAGGAGGTAGGGAAAGCAAATCTTATGTTTCATTTGGATTGTATCAGGAATTCGATTTTTTTATGTTTGTTCCAAAAGATTTGGCTTTGTTAGCTTTAAACGGAAACAAAGATTACATTGGAAAATCCTTTAATCTTGGAGATTTAAGTATGAAAGCGGAGGTTTTGTCTGTTCTGCATTTCGGATTTCATAAAAAAGTCAATGAAAAATTGGTTTACGGAGGACGCGCCAAAATTTATTCAAGCGGGGCAAATGCTTCTTCGACAAAAAATTCTGGTTATATATATACAGGCGAAAGCGCTGCTACACCGAATTTCTACAATCAAGTTATTTCTTCCAATTTAGAATTAAGAACTTCGGGACTTTCTAAATTTACAAAGGATGAATACGAAGGAAACGTCATTAGAGATATTGCAAATAATACTTTTTTTAATGGAAGTTTAGGTCTTGGTATTGATGCAGGATTTACCTATTATTTTAAAGATAATTTGCAAGTAACAGCAAGTGTTGTCGATTTGGGATTTGTGCGACAAACCAAAGATATCGAAACTCTGACTTATAAAGGAACTTATCAATACAATGGAGTAAATCCTGATTTTATGGGAAATGATGATCCCGAAAATGTTTTTGATGAATTTGATAAGGCCATTCCACGAGATACACTTTATAATAAATATACCACTTGGCGCCCGACCAAAATATATTCGTCCATTCAATACTCATTTGGAGAATCGCGTCCAGATAATGAATGCAATTGCAAAGGACAAGGTGGCGATGTAAACTATAAAAATGCCGTAGGAGCACAGTTTTTTGCAATGTCGGCACCGCGCACACCTTTATTGGCTTTGACTGCTTTTTATAGAAGAAATATTTTTAGAAAATTAGATGTCAAAGCAACTTATACTTTAGACACTTTTTCAAATAAAAATATTGGACTAGGACTTGCAGGAACAATTGGGCCAGTAAATCTTTATGCAATGGTCAATAATGTTTTAGAGTACAAAGATGTATCAAAAGCAAGCAGTGCTGCATTTCAGCTCGGAGTTAATTTTGTTTTTCAAGATAAAGATTAAAAAAATCAATTTTCTAAATTCCAAATTCCAAAAAAACAAAGTTTCTTTTTCTCGATTCTAACTTGGAATTTGGCATTGATAAAATTGGAATTTAATTGAAAGACTTTTCTTGTAAATACAAATTTATGAATAAGTTAGTATTCAAGTTAGCAATTTATTCACTATATTTGCACGCAATTCAACTAGAAATTGCAACATGATAGCACACAACTCCAAGATTATCGGCGAAGGTTTAACTTACGACGATGTATTATTAGTACCTAACTACTCGAATGTGCTTCCCCGCGAAGTGAGTATCAAATCGAAATTCTCAAGAAACATTACATTAAACGTTCCGATTGTATCTGCTGCTATGGATACAGTTACAGAAAGTGCAATGGCAATCGCTATGGCACAAGAAGGCGGTATTGGTGTTTTACATAAAAATATGACTATCGAACAACAAGCAGGAAAAGTTCGAAAAGTAAAGCGTGCTGAAGCAGGAATGATTATCGATCCGGTAACATTACCAATGAACTCTACAATTGCAGACGCAAAAAATGCAATGAAAGAATTCGGAATCGGCGGTATTCCAATCGTTGACGAAAACAGAATCTTAAAAGGAATTGTTACCAATCGTGACTTACGTTTCGAGAAAAACGGTGCAAGACCAATCGCTGAAGTAATGACAAGCCAAAACTTAGTAACGGTTTCTGAAGGAACTTCACTTGAGCAGGCAGAAGTTGTTTTACAAGGTCATAAAATCGAAAAATTACCAGTTGTAAACGATAAAAACGAATTAGTTGGTTTAATTACGTTTAGAGATATTACAAAATTGACTCAAAAACCAATCGCTAATAAAGATAGTTTTGGTCGTTTAAGAGTTGCTGCTGCAATTGGAGTTACTGGAGACGCAGTTCAAAGAGCTGAAGCTTTAGTTGCTGCTGGTGTAGATGCAATTATTATCGATACAGCTCACGGACATACTGAAGGTGTTGTGAATGTATTGAAAGAAGTAAAATCAAAATTCCCTCAAATAGATGTAATTGTTGGAAACATCGCAACGCCAGAAGCTGCTAAATATTTAGTAGAAAGTGGTGCTGATGGAGTAAAAGTTGGAATTGGACCTGGTTCTATCTGTACAACTCGTATCGTTGCAGGTGTTGGTTTTCCTCAATTCTCAGCAGTTTTAGAAGTTGCTGCTGCTATCAAAGGTACTGGAGTTCCAGTTATTGCTGATGGTGGGATTCGTTATACTGGAGATATTCCTAAAGCAATTGCTGCAGGTGCTGATTGTGTAATGTTAGGTTCATTATTAGCAGGAACAAAAGAATCTCCAGGAGAAACTATCATTTTCGAAGGAAGAAAATTCAAATCTTACCGCGGAATGGGTTCTGTTGAAGCAATGCAAACAGGATCTAAAGACCGTTATTTCCAAGATGTTGAAGACGATGTTAAGAAATTAGTTCCAGAAGGAATCGTTGGTCGTGTTCCTTACAAAGGTGAATTAAACGAAAGTATGCTTCAGTTTATTGGAGGTCTTCGTGCTGGTATGGGATATTGTGGTTCAAAAGATATTCCTACTTTACAAGAAACAGGACGTTTTGTTAGAATCACTTCTAGCGGAATTACTGAAAGTCACCCACATAACGTAACTATTACAAAAGAAGCTCCGAATTATTCTAGATAATTTAGGATGTATCATAAGCAAAAAGGAGTTGTCTCAAAAAGACAACTCCTTTTTTTATAAGCTTCGGAGAAGCGAAATATTTATAGAAAAGAATAGATGTTTGCAATATAAAAGCTCCAGCGGAGCGACATATATTAAATCTAAAATATATGTCGCTCCGCTGGAGCTTTTTTTCAATTTGTTTTAATGAAATTCTATAAATATTTCACCCCGCTGGGGTTTGATGTGAAAAATATTTTTTTTAAAATATTTTTACGCAGTTAATGAAGCTGTTTTTAGACAGCCTTTTTTATTTGATTTTATTCACTTCTCCCGTATTGACTAAATTTAGCATTCCATCCGTCTTCTGAATAAGATTCTCCATGAATTCCATCACTAAGTTCAACAATATTTTTTCCATTAACTAATATTTGGATATTGTTTTCGAAATCAGCTAATTCTTGTAATGAAAAAAGAAAATCATGAATAGCAACATCAATACTTCTAATAACGATCTCTTTAATTAACTCTTTTTGGGATTCATCAAATTTATTAATTTCCGTTTGTAATTTTAAATTTGAAGGTGCTTTAGATTTATTTTTTAAAAGAGTTTCGATATTCTCAATTCCTTTGTCTCTTAGGTTTTTGACTAAAAATTCTCCAAAAATATCTAATGATTGTTTTGATTTCATAACTTAATTTTAATCCTTTAAAGGTATTTAAAATAACTAAAGTAAAATTAAAATCTACTATTCAAAATATCTTCAGCAACAATATCAGAATGCAGTAAATCTTCCATTTTCTTTGTCATACGTTGTGCTTCTAGGGCGTAACCGAACATTTTCTTTTCGTAATCTTTAATTGCTTCGTCAATTGTTTCAAATTTTCCGTTGGTTAAATTCTCGGTTAAATGAAAAGCATCAAATAATCCCATATTTACGCCTTCGCCTGCGAATGGAGGCATTAAGTGTGCTGCGTCGCCAACAAGTGTAATATTTGAATGCTCTTTCCAAGATTCTTCTAAAGAAAATAATCTTAATGGCAAACCAGAAAATTCAGTCGAAGTAGCAAAGAATTTTTTGTAATCATCTCCCCAGTTTTCAAAAGTTTCATTCAAAAAAGAAATAACAGATTGATCGTCTTCAAAATTGATTCCGTGATTCGCAATCCATTCTTCATCAGCTTTAAAAGAAATGCCAAAATGAACAGAACCGTCGCGCATGGTATGTGTGTAAAACATTTTGTGTTCTCCCATTGCCATAACATTTCCGTTTCCGTATTTGGGTTTAAATTCTGGATAATCTTGATCTGGATTTACAATTTCACCTTGAATAATATAAGTTCCAGAAAGTTGAGGTTCTTGATCGCTCACAAATTTTCGAGCATTTGATCTTCCTCCATTTGCAACGATTACAAAATCGGCAGTTGTGGTTGTTCCGTTTTTAAATTCTAAAATATATCGACTTTCAGATTTTTCAATATTAATTAATTGGCTATCCCAAACAACGGTATTTTCTTCCAGATTCTCCAGCATAATTTTTCGAAGATCGTTGCGATCAATTTCAGGACGAGAAAAAGCATTGGTTTCATTTGGCATTTCGTCAGAAGTAATATTTCCGTCCATATCTGCCATTTTTTCGCCAGTTGGTCGTGCATATTTTATGAATTCCTCCATTAAACCTGCTTTCTGAATTGCATATTGACCCGAATCAGAATGAATGTCCAAGGTTCCTCCAGATGTTCGCGCTTGAGCATTAATGTCTCTTTCATAAACCGTGACATCAGCACCATTAATCTGTAAAATTCGGGCAGTTGTTAAGCCAACTGGACCGCCGCCAATAATGGCAATTTTCTTATTTTCTATAATTGAATTTTTCATTTTTGTTGGAATTAATATTGTAATTGCTCTTCGACTTAGCTCAGAGTGATAAACTTTTTTTAATTTGAAATTTGGAGTTTGAGATTTGAAAATTGGAATTTAGTTATGGAGTCAGTGCTTTTATGACCAGATTGAAAGCTTCATCTTTTAGTTCATTACTTAAAACAAAAGGTTTTCTAGACATCGATTTTCCTTCTCGATGAAATTCTAATAAAGAATAAAGTGGTCCGTAAGCAATACTCCAGAATATTTCGTAAGGAATAGAAATAAGTTCTTTTCTGTCAATTGCAGCAAGCATAAATTCTGTCATTATTTGTTTGTAATCGCCTGTCATTTCTGCTACAATAGCGTCGCCATAAGTAGAATGTTTTAAAAGTTCTAAACAAGTCGCCTCAAGTGTAAAATTTAAATTGAAATAAATACGGTTTTCCCATTGCTTTCGTAATCCATCTTTAAAGTTCATATCAGCAGAAAATCCGTCGAACATTTTTTCGAAGAAGTTTTTGCCAATTTCAATTCCGATTTTTTTGATCAAATCCTCTTTGTCTGAATAATATATATAAAGTGTAGCCACAGAAATGCCACATTCCTTAGCCAAACGATTCATTCCAAAACCTTCTATGCCTTGTGCAACGATCATTTCGATTGCTTTTTGCTTTACAATTTCTTCTTTATTTATATCTCGTGTTCTCATAATTCTAACTAATTATGACACAAAGATATAAATAATAAATGAACGATCGCTTATTTATGAATTGTTTTTTAAGATTCTAAGGCTCTAAGATGCTGAGATGCTAAGTTTTTTTAGGTTCAAAGATGCAAAGTGACAAAGGTTCAAAGGTTTTTATATAAAAAAAATCAGCTGAAGTAATTTAAATTTCACTTCAGCTGATTCTGTATCAATAGTATTTTATAAAGTTTTTGTCGGCTCGGCTTCTCTTAAGTTTTGGTTTTCTAAGATATCTTTTAAAAATGGTTTTACCTGAGTTTCAATTTCAGATACTGGAATATTTAAAGCTTCTGGATCTGATGCCAATTGAAGCCACGGTTTTGGTCCGTCAAAATCATAACTTCCAAAAACGATTACAGGCGTACCTTTTACTTTTACATTTTCCTCGTCTTTCAGGATCCATTCGTCAGCAAATTTGTAAAGGTATTTGGCATCTTTTTCTAATAGTCTCAAGCAAGAATGAGAAGCTGGATATCCAGGCAAATCATATTCATGAAAACCAACGCCTAATTTATTTTCAATATTAAAATTCCATTTTAAATCCCACTCGTCATTAAAAGTGCTTGTTGTTTTTTCTGCTTTCCAGTTGGTGAAAAATAATCCTGTTGGCGTAGGATCTTTTTTTCTCCCCATATTAGTTGGTCCTGTTCTAACTAATTCACCATTTTCGTAAGCCGCAAAAGTTTGGGTCGGATAAGAAAAAAGAATAATTTTTGAAACTTCTTCTAAAGCCGAAACATGAATCGGAAACGGAAGATAGTATACCAAATCTCCGCTAAAATCTGCTGGAATTACAACAGAATCTAATTTCTTAAAATTTGCTTTATCTGTTCGGTTTAAGGCATAAACAATATCCATTTTTGAGCTGTCGGCTTCATTAAGCTTTAGCCATTCTTTGGTTTTTTCTATTTGGTAAGAAACCGTTTTTGGTTTTTTATATTCAATTACTTCTTTTTTCTCTTTTTTATTTTCTGTCAGCGTTATAGTATCGCTCTTTTTACAAGAACCTAATAAAGCCAACATTAAGATCAGTAGGGCATTTGCTGTGTAATATAACTTTTTCATAGGTTGTAATTTTATGAAATTAAAGTTATAACTATGATAGCTGAAAAGGGTTACATAATTTTTGAAATTGGTTTCGGGATTTTCATTTTGCAGATAAAAGTAAACAGTAACTTTATTTTTGATCGATTAATTTTATCGTATAAATATATTGTGTGTCTCTATTTTGCATAAAATCCTCAAATGTCTGTGAAATTTTATGATCAGGAATTACTCCTCTTCCAAAAATTTGATTTGCTTTTTTCGGAACATCCTGTTCTAGATTTACGATAGAAAACTGTGTTTTGATTTTGGTGTTTGGTAACTCGTATTCAATAGGAGTGTGGCCGTTGTGTCCGTAATATCCGCCCATAGTTTCTTCACCAATTACAATTGCCTTTGTGTTTCCTGCCACAAGTGAAGCAAATAAAGATCCAGCAGAAGCAATTCTTGGACTGATAAGCATATAAATCTGCCCTTTAAAACTGTTTTTATCAGGTTTTAACAAGAGATTAAATTTTTCATCCTGAGGATATTTTTTATTGACGAGTTTTGGAAATTCTTCTATTATTTCATCTTCAAAATCCTTTAGTTCTTCCTGCTGTTTTTTAGCATCTGTTTCTTCACAAACAAAATAATTAGGAAATGGTATTTTCTGAAAATTTACATAAGCTGAAGCATTTTCGCGAAAAGCTTTTTGTGCCAAATAAGAGAAAGTCACAATATCATTGGGATCGGTGCCACCGCCATTGTTTCTGACATCGACAATCAAGTTCTTAATTTCAGAATGATTAGAAAGATATTGAAAACAGCTGTCCAAATATCTTTTATACGCAATATGTTGTTTGTCTTTGGCATTTCGACCAATTACAAAGGTATGAACAGAAAGTAATGCTGTGTTTCCAGAAATTACTTTAAACGAATATTTGTCTTTGGCGCGATTGTATTGCAGACTGTCAATTGGCAAAGAAAATCGGTTTTTGAAGTTTTCTTTCCGACTTTCATTCGAAACAGGATAAATAGTTTTGGTCAGTTTTTGAGTTTGATTTGGAAGCGAATATTCAACCAAAAAGCTTTTCTGAGACCCATATTCCATTTGGAAATATTTAGCGAAAGAGCTTCCAATTCCAATCGATTTTCCAGTAATGTTATAACCGTCGGTTGTGTAATATTTGTAGAGAGAAGCAAGCAGTTTTTTGGTCTCAATACCATTAATGCTAAATATTTGAGAGCCCAGCGGAATTTCTGAATTTTTAAAATTAAGAACCAACCGATTTTCGATAAGTTTTACAGGATACGGAAAGAAAACATTTCCTGATGAATATTTCTTTTCAAAATCATCAGGAAGTGTTGTGTCATGGTGCAGACTTCCTTCAAAATCGGTTATCTGAAGAATTATTTTGTAGAATTCAATGAGTTCTTTTGGCTCATCAATTTGCGAAAAAGCCCAAGAATAAATACTGTCAATCTGCTGTTTTGTTCTGTATTTATAAAGTCCTGAATTGGCTTTTTCTCTTATTTCTCTAAAGATGGTTAAATCTTTTTTGAGTTTTCCTGCTGGCCATTTTTCGTTCTGCGAAAAAATAAATAATGGCAAAAATAAAATCAGTACTATTTTAGATTTGAGCATTTTAGATTGTTTTGTTAATCTAAAATACTCAAAAAACTTTTAAATTAATCCTTTTATTTTAGCATGTTGCAATAACATAATAGTTTTAGCGTCTGAAATTTCTCCAGATTCGATCATGGCGTAAGCTTGATCAAAAGTAAATTCTAAAACCTCAATATTTTCTTGTTCAGCATCTAGTCCACCGCCTTCGCTTACTTTCATATTTTCGTCGTATTCGCCAACAAAAAGATATAGAATTTCTGTTACAGAACCTGGTGACATATAAGTTTCGATTACTTTTTGAACCTTGCTTAAACGATAACCAGTTTCTTCTTCTGTTTCGCGAATGATAGCTTGTTCTGCATTTTCTTTATCTAAAAGTCCTGCGCAAGCTTCAATCATCATTCCAGATTTATTTCCGTTAAGATAAGTTGGTAAACGAAATTGTCTGGTTAGGATAACCGTCTTTTTAGCTGAATTGTACAATAAAATTGCAGCTCCGTTTCCACGATCGTATACTTCACGAATGTGTGATTCAACAGGCTGATTTTCTTTTTTAT
>Ga0160502_100730_pt1 | contig 13545 bp, 10 predicted proteins | sample DIDnMG_14_FD_108237 | JGI IMG/M metagenome (GOLD analysis project Ga0160502, IMG submission 108237) | Enriched soil microbial communities from UW Madison campus, WI, USA - DID2933_E24_Xylan MG | ecosystem: Environmental > Terrestrial > Soil > Unclassified | place: USA: Madison, Wisconsin... | reverse complement strand
GCGTGCGGTTACATTCCAATCGATGTTACGAATATCATCTCCGTATTGGTATTGACGCACCTCGCTAAACGTCATTCCTCGTCCTTTAAATGAAGAGTGGTATTCTCCCGAAAAGATATGATTACTCAGTCTTTTGGTCTTGATTTCTATTTTCCGTACTTTTTTTAAAAGCTCTTTTGTATCCATTTTTTTTAGTGTTCAGTGATCAGTTAGAAAGTGTTCAGTAAGTTCAAATTCTAAAAGGTCTTTCTGTCTTTGTTAGTGTTCAGAGATTCAGTTAACAGTCTTTACTGAATACTAAAAATCTGAACACTGAGCACTTTTTTTAAGGTACTTCAATCTCGTTAACGATTTTGTTGATAATGTCTACAGAAGTAATGTTTTCTGCTTCTGCTTCGTAAGTGATTCCAACTCTGTGACGTAAAACATCGTGAACAACTGCACGAACGTCTTCTGGAATTACATAACCACGACGTTTGATGAAAGCATAACATTTAGCAGCATTAGCCAAGTTGATACTTCCACGAGGAGAAGCTCCAAAACTGATAAGCGGTTTTAAGTCGGCTAATTTGTATTTTTCTGGGTAACGTGTAGCGAAAATAATATCAAGAATATATTTCTCAATTTTTTCGTCCATGTAAACTTCACGAACGGCTTCTTGCGCACGTAAAATCTGCTCAACAGAAACCACTGGGTTTACTTTTTCGTAAGATCCTTTTAAGTTTTGACGAATTACAAAACGCTCTTCATCAATTTTTGGGTAGTCAATTACAGTTTTCAACATAAAACGATCCACTTGCGCTTCAGGAAGTTGGTATGTTCCTTCTTGCTCAACTGGGTTTTGTGTTGCTAATACTAAAAACGGACGATCTAATTTGAAAGTTGTGTCACCAATAGTAACTTGTTTCTCCTGCATCGCCTCTAATAACGCTGATTGAACCTTTGCAGGCGCACGGTTAATCTCATCGGCAAGTACGAAATTGGCGAAAATTGGTCCCTTTTTAATAGAGAACTCGTTTGCTTTAATGTTGTAAATCATGGTTCCGATAACATCGGCAGGTAATAAATCTGGCGTAAACTGGATACGGCTGAAAGATCCTTGAACAGCTTGTGAAAGCGTATTGATGGCTAAAGTTTTTGCCAGACCCGGAACTCCTTCCAATAAAATATGCCCTTGTCCAAGTAATCCGATCAATAGACGCTCGACCATATGTTTCTGACCCACAATAACTTTGTTCATTTCCATTGTAAGAAGGTCTATAAAAGCACTTTCTCTTTCAATTTTTTCATTTATCGCTCTAATGTCTAAAGTCGTTGTATTTTCTTCCATATAAATATTTTTAAAACCTTGATTTCTACGCCTAATTTTTGAGAGTGCAAATTGAATATTTTTTGAGAAGTAAGATGTTAAAGAATGGTTAAAACTTCGACCAACAACCTAATTTTAAGGACTAATTGTGAATCTATTTTTATATTTTTAAGAACTTTGATGATTATGTTTTATGAAAGCATAATTATTACCAAAAATAACGCATAACTATTATGAGCAAAACAGTCTTATCGCCTATAATTTCGGGCACTATGAATTGGGGAGTTTGGGATAAAAACCTTACAACTAAAGAAATGGAAAACATGATACAAATGTGTATCGAAAACAAAATTACGACTTTTGATCACGCGGATATTTACGGTTCGTATACGACCGAAGCCGATTTTGGAAAAGCCTTTCACGCAAGTAAAATTAATCGTGAAAAATTACAATTAATTACAAAGTGCGGCATTCAGATGATTGCTGATAAACGCCCTGAAAACAAAATTAAACATTACGATTACTCTAAAGATTATATCATTAAGTCTGTGGAAGGATCTTTGAAAAATTTGAAAACAGATTATGTTGATGTTTTTTTATTGCACAGACCAAGTCCGTTAATGCAAGCTGATGAAATTGCAGAAGCAGTTGAAAAATTAAAAGGAGAAGGAAAAATCATTGATTTTGGACTTTCAAATTTTACAAGTTCTCAAACCGAATTAATTCGTCAGAAAACAGAAGTTAGTTATAATCAAGTGCAATTTTCTGCAACCCATTATGACGCAATGTTAGATGGAAGTCTTGATTATATGCAGACACACGGAATTCGTCCGTTATCATGGAATCCTCTTGGAACTGTTTTTAGAGAAGACACAAAACAAACACGCCGTTTGAAAAAACTGTTTTCTACTTTATTAGAGAAATATCATTTAGGAGCAGATACACTTTTATTAGCATGGATTTTAAAACATCCAGCAAAAGTAATTCCGATCGCTGGAACTGTAAATATTGCCAGAATTCAATCTTTATCAAAAGCAATCGAATTGCAAATGGATAAAGAAGACTGGTTCGCAATCTGGACAGAAAGTATGGGCGATGATGTACCTTAATTTTTAAGTTTTCAGTCGCAGTGACAGTTTTCAGTTTACGATGCTAAATATTTGCTATAGATTAAAAGATTTTAACAGATTTCAAAAAAATCATTTTAATCCTTTAATCTGTGGCAAAAAATCTTTTTTAAAGAAAAAACAATGAAAAAAACAGTTTTAATTACTGGTGCTACGAGCGGAATTGGAAAAGCAACCGCTCAGATTTTAGCGAAAAACAATTATAAGGTTGTTCTCTGCGGAAGACGTACAGACCGTTTAGAAGAACTTCAAAAAGAACTTTCTGCTTTTACAGAAGTACATTCTTTAGCATTTGATGTTCGCGATAAAGAAGATGTTTTGAAAAAAATAGGTTCTTTACCCAATGATTTTGCCACAATTGACGTTTTAATAAATAATGCAGGAAACGCTCACGGTTTAGATCCAATTCAGAATGGAGATTTAGACGATTGGGATGCCATGATCGATATTAATGTGAAAGGACTTTTATATGTTTCAAAAGCAATAATTCCGCAAATGGTTGAAAGACAATCTGGACATATTATTAATATTGGTTCAACTGCTGCAAAAGAAGTTTATCCGAACGGGAATGTATACTGCGGCTCTAAACATGCAGTTGATGCAATTACCGCAGGAATGCGAATCGATTTAAATCCGTTTGGAATTAGAGTTGGTGGAATTCATCCAGGAATGGTGGCGACAGAATTTAGCGAAGTTCGCTTTAAAGGTGATGTCGAAAGAGCTGCAAATGTTTACAAAGGATTTGATCCATTAAAAGCAGAAGATATTGCCGATATCATTCACTTTGTCGTTTCTAGACCTTATCATGTAAATATAGCAGATTTGGTTGTCATGAGTACAGCACAAGCATCTTCGACGATTGTAAAGAAAAATATTTAAAAATAGATGATTAGACTTCTTAGAAAGTTAGATCTTTAGATTATCTTAGGAATCTGAAAATCATAACTCTAAGAAGTCTAAAAATCTAAGTCAGTCTAATAATCTAGAATAATGATTAATAAACGCCTTTTAATTAAAAATCTTCTCGCTCATAATGATGAAAGCAGTTTTTATGATAAAAAAAGGCAGTTGAATCTTCATTCGCGCGAAGGAAAAGGAAAGTTCTTAAAACACATTTGTGCTTTGTCCAATTCCAATCCGAACAATAATTCTTATATCGTTGTTGGGGTAGAAGATCAAGATAACGAAATTGTAGGCGATGATTTCTTCGACGACAGCCGAATTCAGAATCTGGTAAATGCTTTTTTAGAAAATCCTCCTAAAATTCAATACGAAAACGTTCCGTTTCCAAATCTTCCAAAAGATAAAGTAATCGGTTTGGTTACCATAAAACCAAAAAACAAAATCTCGTACTTTAAGAAGGGAATTCATACCATTCTTGCCAACAGCGTTTTTGTTAGACGTGGTAGCAATTCAATTCCTTTAGAAGAGCATGAAGTAATTGAAAAAAACAATCAAAACACAGAAACGGTAATCGGAATCGAAAATAGTTCTCGAAATAGCATTCAGTATACTTTAGACGGTGTTATCGATTTTATGAATTTCAGGCATAAAGATATGTCTCCGAAATATCGCGTTTTCAAAGAATTATTTGTGATTTGCTGGGCTGGAGTTCCAAAAAAAATGCGTGATAAAACTTATTTGTCTCGCGTAGATATTGAATTGATAAACGAACAGATCAAGCTTTTTTATTCGGCGCAAGATGTTGTGACTATCGAATTTAACGATGATACTTTTACTATTACAGAATATGTTCCGTTGGGATTGAATGACAAAACCAGTTATTATCCGTTAGAAGAACAAACTATCCATTTCTTTGATAACGGTTATTATAAAATTGACCGTCAAATGCTTTTTCAGCCGCCTGAGTTTAACCGAAAAATGCTCTACCATATTTATAATGCAAATATGGCTTTATTAGCGAAACTTCAAAAAGAAATCAATTTGTCTGAGCGAGAAATGAAAGATTTAGAAAATTTGCCTTCTACTTTTATGATTTGCTATTTGAACGGTTTTGAAGATGCCCGACAAAAATTAATAGATGCAAAATTGCTTTTAAAACCGTATAAGAATGTGTACTCTTCTTTTAAAGAAGCTTTGAGGGTTCTAAGAAAAATGAAATATGATGTTCAGTGATTTAAGTTTCTGAGTTTCTGAGATGCTAAGGTTCTAAGGTGTTTTCTGTAGAGACGCACTGCAGTGCGTCTACGTCCGGCATATCGACAAAGATTGTGTTAAAACATTGTGTTAGACGCACTGCTGTGCGTCTCTACGATATATCGGGACTGAAAAAAATGTCTTGATTTCTTTCTGTATTGCTGAGATGCTAAGGTTCTAAGGTGTTTTCTGTAGAGACGCACTGCAGTGCGTCTACGTCCAGTATATCGACAAAAATTGTTTTAGATAGGGAATAAATAAAATGTCTTGATTTTATTTTTCTATTGAAAATTCAAATATTTCTTTATTTCTTCATACGGAAATATGAGCTCTTTTGGGCCATCTGCATAAGAAGCTGCTTCGTATGAATTATAATATAAAAGTAAACCCGAAGAAGTATAAAAAATGTTTTGAGGCAGTTGAAATTTGTCGTTTTCAAACATTAATCCTGTAGCATTTATATTAGCTTTTTCTGGGATTTTGTACTTTGCTCTAAAAGTTTTTTCGGCGAAAGCCTTAAACTCATTTCCGTTTTTAAATAACTGATTATTGAAAATCGTTTTTCCTGTCTTTTTATTGAATAATAAGGAACGATAACCTTGATATCCGTGAGCGCCTCCAGTAAAAGTGTAATGATCAATTTTAAGATTTAAAACTTGATCAGATTCAAATTCGACATTTCCTGTTATTTTCGCTTCCCAGCCAAAAGTGTCATTTGGAAATTTTTCATGCATTTCTTCGTACGAAGCAATAAACGATTTTGCCAATGATTTGTAATCATTGACTTTCGTCGAATCTTCGCCAAAAAATACAATTTCTTTAATAACAGCAAATACTTTTTTATTGATGCTGTCTGATGTTACTTTAATATTTTTAGCAATTGGAACTTCTATTGTGATTTTCGGGCAGTCATTTTTGCACGGAATAGTAGATTTTTCTTCAAAGGTTTCATTTTCAAACGAAAGCTCTTTTTTGCAACTTGTAAAAATCAAACACAATAAGATTGTAAATATGTAATTTTTCATATCAAAAAGTGTTAATTATCTACAAAGGTAAGAAGTTGTATCAGGATAAAATAAATTAAGCGGTAAATTTGTACAAGAATTAAGGAATTAAAATTTATAACTATATGAAATTCAATACAAAAGTAATACACGGAGGACAGCATCATGATCCAAGTACTGGGGCAGTTATGCCACCAGTGTATCAAACTTCAACATTTGTGCAAACAAGCCCAGGTAAACCTTTGGCGGATTATGAATACAGCAGGGCTTCAAATCCTACGCGTACTGCTTTAGAAGAGGCGCTGGCAAGTATAGAAAATGGAACTCGCGGACTAGCATTTTCATCTGGTCTTGCAGCGACAGACTGCGTTTTGAGATCTTTCAAAGCTGGAGACGAAATCATTGCTATGGATGATTTGTATGGCGGAACATATAGAATGTTTTCTCGTGTTTATAAAGATTCAGGCATTAAATTTCATTTTGTTGATATGACGAATATCGAAAAATTGAAAAGTTTAATCAACGAAAACACGAAGTTAATCTGGGTAGAAACACCAACAAATCCGTTGATGAAATTAGCGGACATTCAGGAAATAGCAAAAATTACACAAGAGAAAAAAATTCTTCTTGCTGTAGATAATACTTTCGCAACTCCTTATTTACAGAAACCTTTAGATTTAGGAGCAGATATTGTAATGCACTCAGCAACAAAATATTTAGGAGGACACTCTGATGTTATTGCGGGAGCATTAATTGTAAAAGATGCAGAGCTTGGAGAACAATTGCATTTTCAGCAATTTGCAACAGGAGCAACTCTTGGGCCAATGGACAGTTTCTTGGTTTTAAGAGGAATAAAAACTTTGGCTTTAAGAGTTCAAAGACATTGTGAGAATGGAGAGAAAGTGGTAGAATACTTAAGTAATCATCCTAAAATTAAAACGGTTTATTATCCAGGTTTAAAAAATCATCCATTTCATGAAATTGCAAAAAAACAAATGAAAGCTTTTGGAGGAATGGTTTCTTTTGATTTTAAATCAGGCAAAAAAGAAGATTCAATCGCATTTTTAGAAAAACTGAAAGTATTTACATTGGCAGAATCCCTTGGCGGAGTTGAATCATTAGCAAATCATCCTGCTTTAATGACACACGCATCAATTCCTGCAGATAAAAGAGCTGAGGTTGGTATTACTGATGATTTGGTTCGATTAAGTGTTGGTATTGAAGATGCAGAAGATTTAATTGCAGATTTAGAACAAGCTTTATCTTAAAAAATAAGCAATAAAAAAATCCCAAATTCCAATTTTACTTTTTGGAATTTGGGATTTTTTATTTTGTAACTTATTTAAAATTAAAATTCTAAATAATAGATGTATCCAAAGTTAAACCAAACCTGCCAGTCGTTAGATTTGTTTTCTTTATAAATATCTTTATTAGGATTTAAACCGTCAATCCAGTCTGAGTTGTACATTTGGAAACGAGTTTCAAACATTAAATCGCTCATTTCAGTTAATTTATAATGAACCCCGACAGCAGCTGTTGCAGATAAAGCGACACCAGTTTCTGTAGAAAATCCATGCGCACGTCCATCAGATGGAGTTAAGTATTTTCCTGGAGTAACAGTAGGAAGTGTGATATCTCCTAAATTAGATCCAACTTTAGTTGAATAATAACTTATTTGAAATCCTAAACTTCCATACGGACTGAAGCTACCAATTGTGTTTTCGAAATCATGAATTTTCATGAAAGGCGAAAACTCCAATTGAGCACCAAGATTTACTACAGAAGAACTTGCATGCATGTTCTTTAATTGTTGAGCAAATACTCCGTCAGGCTTTCTTTCAACCCATTGTCCAAAGTGCTTCAAAGTTGTTTTACTAAAAGACAATTCTGACCTAACTTTAAAGTGCTCTGTAAAGAAGCTTTCTCTATTGTTGGCTGCAGAAAAGTTGATGAAATGCATAATTCCAACTCCAAAACCAGTATTCCCAACATTGGTGTCAACGTTATGTCTTTCACCAAAATCTGACTGTAATGTAACTGGTCCTGCAAATATTCCTATCTCTTGAGCTAGGTCCGACTGCGCTGATGCTACGGTTGATATACCAAAGATGGCAAATAATGTGATAAATAGGTGTTTAGGCATTTTCTAGGGGCTTACAAATCTCGGCAAATATATAAAAAACCTAATCGATTCAAAATATTAAATTGCTGTATTGAAAAATAAGTATCAAAATACTTAATTTCCTAACTTTTAAAAGGTGATTTATATGTAAACACCTACATGTAAAATGTGTTTTTTTGTAATATTTGAAAAAAACACAAATCGCTCCAAAAAAGTGAAAAATATAACATCGAATCATTATTTGATATATCTTTGTGTGTTAAAACGAAAACGTTTTCTTAAACATGATTTCTTATTTATAAGAATAGGAATTAAATCAAATTATCTGAAAAATTTATTTCAAAATGGAACAAAAAATAAATGAATTTATGGCTCTAATTGAGTCGAAAAACCCAAATGAACCAGAATTTCTTCAAGCTGTTAGAGAATTTGCAGAAACTGTAATTCCTTTTATATCTGAGCGTAAAAAATACGATGGAAAGAATATACTCCTAAGAATCGCTGAACCGGAGAGATCAATTATATTTAGAGTTCCGTGGGTAGACGATAAGGGAGAAATTATTGTAAATAGAGGTTTTAGAATTCAGATGAACTCTGCGATTGGACCTTATAAAGGAGGAATTAGATTTCACCATACAGTAAATTTATCAGTTTTAAAATTCCTTGCTTTCGAACAAGTATTTAAAAATAGTTTAACAACTCTTCCAATGGGTGGAGGTAAAGGTGGTTCTGATTTTGATCCAGAAGGAAAATCAGATGGCGAAATTATGCGTTTCTGCCAATCTTTTATGACAGAATTATGCCGTCACATTGGTCCAGACCTTGACGTTCCTGCTGGAGATATTGGTGTTGGTGCTCGTGAAATCGGATATTTATTCGGACAATATAAAAGAATTAGAAATGAATTTACTGGAGTTTTAACTGGAAAAGGTTTGGCTTACGGTGGTTCATTAATCAGACCAGAGGCTACAGGATATGGAGTAGTTTATTTTACTGATCAAATGCTTCGCACTATTGGGCATGAAATTAAAGGAAAAAGAGTTGCTATTTCTGGATTTGGAAATGTAGCTTGGGGAGTTGCCTTGAAAGTAAATGAACTTGGAGGTAAAGTAGTTACAATTTCTGGACCTGATGGTTATATTTATGATGAAGAAGGAATTTTTGGAGAAAAAATAGACCACATGCTTGAAATGAGAGCAACAGGAGATAATAGAGCAGAAAGATATCTTGAGAAATATCCAAACGCAATATTCCATAAAGGAAAAAGTCCTTGGGAAGTAAAAGTAGATATCGCAATTCCATGTGCAACTCAAAATGAATTGAATGGAGATGACGCTAAGAAATTAATTGACAATGGAGTTCTTTGCGTTACTGAAGCTGCTAATATGCCTTCTACTTTAGATGCGATTAAACTTTTCTTAGATAATAAAGTATTATTTGCTCCAGGAAAAGCGGCTAACGCTGGTGGTGTTGCTGCCTCTGGATTAGAAATGACTCAAAACTCTATTCGTTTGAACTGGACTAGTGAAGAAGTAGATTTAAGATTGAAAGAAATCATGATCGGAATTCATAACCAATGTAAAAAATACGGTGCAGAAGAAGACGGATATGTAAACTACGTAAAAGGAGCAAACATCGCTGGATTTGTAAAAGTTGCCGATGCTATGCTTGCACAAGGTGTAGTTTAAAACTTAGTTGTAATTATAAAAATGCCTTCAGTTATCTTTATTAAGATATCTCGAAGGCATTTTTTATTTATATCAAAAATTAAATAATTCTCGTTTGTAGTATATTTGTCTATCCGAATACATTAATAATGAAAAAAACATTCTTCTGTGGTTTATTTTTAGTTCTAATTCAATTTTGCCAAGCTCAGGGTAAATTGTCTTGGCAGGGATATTTTTCGTTTAATGAAATAAAAGATGTTTCAGAGTCTTCTACTAGTGTTTTCGCAGCATCAGAGAATGCTTTGTTTTCTAAAAATATTTCAACTAATGTTCTAAAAACAACAACTACAGTTGATGGATTATCAGGACAAACTATTTCAGCAGTTTATTATAGTGAAGCTTTCAAAAAAACAATTATCGGTTATGAGAATGGTTTGATGATTTTAATTAATGAAACTGATGGAAGCATATTAAAAGTTGTAGATATAATTAATAAACAGCTCCCAGCAAATACAAAAAAGATCAATCATTTTATGGAATATAATGGTTTGATTTATGTTTCTTGCGATTTTGGAATTGTACAATTCAATTTAACTACTTCTCAATTTGGCGATACTTATTTTATTGGCGACAATGGAGCTGAAATCAGTGTAAAACAAACTACTTTTTTTAACGGATTTATTTTCGCAGCAACTACAAGTGGCATAAGAAAAGCAGATAGCACCAATCCTAATCTAATAGATTATAATCAATGGTCGGTAGTAAATACAGGAAGTTGGTCTAGTGTAGAAGCTTTAGATACAGAACTTATTGCTGTAAACGATTCTGGCTATATTCATCGATTTAACTCAAGTACATTTGTGGGTTTTTCTCAATTGCCTCAGGCTTCTGTTGACATGAGAGCTAAAAATCATAATTTATTCATTACAACGGCCAGCACTGTTTATGTCTATAATAATCAGATGGTTTTGAATAGACAAATTACAAATACACAAGTTTTAAATAATACGCTGAGTTTTTCGTGTGCAACGGCAATTGGAGATCAGCTTTTTATTGGAACAAAAGAAAACGGACTGTTTGTTTCTACATTAAGTACAGCTTCGACATTTGCAAGCACAACGCCAGCAGGACCTGATCGCAATAATATCTTTTCATTAGATGCAACTGCCAATGTTTTGTGGGCAGTTTATGGTGATTACGATGCTTCTTATAATCCTTATAGTTTGGATAGTTATGGAATTAGTAAATACAATACTTCGGGTTGGTTGAATATTCCTTATTCTGAAGTTTATGATGCAAAATCAATTACAAGAATTCTTGTAAACCCAAACAACGAAAAGCAAGTTTATGCAAGTTCGTTCTTTTCTGGTTTGCTGAAAGTTGAAGATGATGTTCCGAACTTTTTATATAATGAGACAAACAGCGGATTGGAATCTATTACAACAGAAGGTCCAGATTATATTGATGTTCGTATTAATGCAACTGCTTTTGATAAAACAGGAAATCTTTGGGTCACTAATAGCCGAATTAAAAATGGTCTAAAAGTTTTAAAAACAAATGGACAATGGGGCAGTTATGCAATGACTTCTATTTTGATCAATCCAGAATCTAGTAGTTATTCTAGTATAGTTGTAGATAAGAACAATGTAAAATGGATTGGAACCAATAGAGATGGAGTAGTTGGTTTTAATGAAACTACTAATACATTTAAGAAAATGACTTCTGGTACCGATGAAGGAAATTTACCAGTTGAAGATGTTAGAACTTTGGCAATAGATACAAAAAATCAGCTTTGGATAGGAACAACAAAAGGATTGAGAGTTTTATCGAATGTTAGCAATTTTCAATCGGAAAGCCAATTAAAAGCGAATGCAATTATTATTACTGAGGATAATTTGGCGCAAGAATTAATGTATGAACAATTTGTGACTTCTATTGCAGTCGATGGGGCAAATAATAAATGGATTGGAACAGCAGATTCTGGTGTTTTTATGGTTTCATCAAATGGACAAGAAACGAAATATCATTTTACCATAAATAATTCTCCGCTGCCAAGCAATTATATAAATGATATTAAAATAAATGGTAAAACTGGAGAGGTATTTATAGCAACCAGTAAAGGTTTAGTTTCTTTTAATGGAATTTCAACAGATGCAAATGATGATTTGAGTAATGTATATGTGTATCCAAATCCAGTTCGTCCAACTTATTCAGGAACGGTAAAAGTTGCTGGATTAATTGATAAAGCAAATGTCAAAATTACAGATATTGAGGGTAATTTGGTTTTCGAAATAACATCTTCAGGCGGGACAATCGAATGGGACACAACAGCTTTTGGGAAATATAAAGTAGCTTCTGGAGTTTATATGGTTTTTATTTCCGCGCAAGACGGAGGAGAAACTAAAGTAAAAAAAGTGATGATTATTCGATAGTATTCAGTCGCAGTCTCAGTTTTCAGTTCAAAACCTGAAACCTTAAACTTGAAACAAAAAAACAAAAATTTGTGCTCGTCAAAACCAAAGCCATAGTAATCTCCTCGTTAAAATTTCAGGAAAAAAGCTTGATCGTAAAATGCTTTACACTTTCAAGCGGACTGAAATCTTATTTTGTGCGTGACGCTTTTTCGAGTCGGAAAGCAAGTCAGAAAATTGCTTATTTTCAGCCATTTTCGATTTTAGAAATTGAAGCGGTTCATAAAAACAAGGGCACTTTAGAAAATTTTAAAGAAATAAAAAGTGCTGTTCCGTTTCAAAGTATTCATACTGATATTGTGAAAAGTACGATGGTAATGTTTCTTTCAGAAATGCTGCATCATTCCATTCAAGAAGAAGAAAAAAACGAACAGCTTTTCCTGTTTTTAGAAACCGCTTTGACTTGGCTCGATCATCATGATGAAATTTCTAATTTTCATTTAATTCTACTTTTAGAAATTACAAAATATCTTGGCTTTTATCCAGATCTTTCAGAAAATAATCTTCCTTTTTTTGAAATGAATGAAGGTGTTTTCACGCTTTTTCAAAATGGAAATGTGTTGTCTGAACACGAAACCAATCTGTTTAAAAAATTACTTGATTTAAAATTCGATAACGATCAAAAAATCTTTCATGTTTTGGAAAGACAAATTCTTCTAAAAATTCTAATTGATTATTACAGTCTTCATCTAGAAGGATTCAAAAAACCTAAATCTTTGGAGATTTTAAAAGAAGTTTTCTCTTAAACCGATAAAAGCGGCAATATTTGTTGCGGAATCTACTCGAAATTTCCTGAAATCGGTCTTTTTTCCGTTATCTTTTATCTATTTTCCTCAAAATTCCTTACTTTCGCACCTCGTTTAAGAAAAGGATAAAATGAGTACAAAATTTACTGAATACAAAGGACTTGACTTACCAACCGTAGCGTCTGAAGTTCTTGATTTTTGGAAGAAAGAAAATATATTTGAAAAGAGTGTAACAACTCGCGAAGGTGCTGAGCCTTTCGTATTTTTTGAAGGTCCGCCTTCAGCAAACGGATTACCTGGAATTCACCACGTAATGGCACGTGCGATTAAAGATATTTTTTGCAGATATAAAACTCAAAAAGGTTTTCAGGTTAAAAGAAAAGCCGGATGGGATACTCACGGTTTGCCTGTAGAATTGGGTACCGAAAAAGAATTAGGAATTACAAAAGAAGATATTGGTAAAACAATTTCAATCGAAGAATATAACGAAGCGTGTAAAAAAACCGTTATGCGTTATACTGACGTATGGAATGATTTGACCGAAAAAATGGGGTATTGGGTAGATATGGAAGATCCATATGTAACTTATAAACCAAAATATATGGAGTCTGTTTGGTGGCTTTTGAAACAAATCTACGATAAAGGTTTGTTGTATAAAGGATACACAATTCAGCCATATTCTCCAAAAGCAGGAACTGGATTGTCTTCTCACGAAGTAAATCAGCCTGGAGCTTACCGTGATGTTACCGATACTACAATTGTAGCGCAGTTCAAAACTTTGCCAGAAACGCTTCCAAGCTTTTTACAAGGTTTTGGAGGTATTCACATTTTAGCTTGGACGACAACTCCTTGGACACTTCCGTCAAATACAGCTTTGACAGTTGGTCCAAAAATCGATTATGTTTTAGTAAAAACTTTCAATCAATATACTTTTGAGCCAAT
>Ga0160502_100728_pt1 | contig 13574 bp, 10 predicted proteins | sample DIDnMG_14_FD_108237 | JGI IMG/M metagenome (GOLD analysis project Ga0160502, IMG submission 108237) | Enriched soil microbial communities from UW Madison campus, WI, USA - DID2933_E24_Xylan MG | ecosystem: Environmental > Terrestrial > Soil > Unclassified | place: USA: Madison, Wisconsin... | reverse complement strand
TTTCGAGAGTAATTACAATAGTAGCCGTTTCGTCTTTACATATATTATTATCAGGAACTGCTAATACAGTATATTCATAGGTATATATGCCTGCCCCATAAGTGTCAAAAATTTCTTGAAGATTAATATTGTGATCGGTATTAGAAGTTAGTCCTGGACCAGCCCAAGTACCCCCACTATCCTCATCAGTAAGCCGATCAAACAAATCTAAATTAGTATATGCTCCCAAATCAGTAGTTCCACAAAGCGTTAAATTATCAGGCGTTCCTGCTTTTGGAGCTCTTAGAACGGTCACAACTATATTGGTAGATTTTTCCAATGGAGAACACGCTAATACTGGCGGTACTGTATAAGTAAAATAAAGTGTCGTTTTTTGATCTATATCTTCAATATTTATTGCTGGATCTACAATTTGACCTGTAACACTATTTTTAAATATTCCATTACTATGCGGCCCCATCGCATTACTGTCAAATGCTGTAAAAAGATTGAAAGTACTTGCTTTATTACAAACCGTTGCCTGTGAACCAACACCAGCATAAGCCCCTATTGTAATTGTCACTACTGCTTTATCATCAACACATCCTGAAGTAGTGGGAGCAGTATAAGTATAATGATAAGTACCTCCTTCGACAATAAGCTGCGGATTCAAAATACCTGTAGCCGGATCTAAACCTTTCAAATTATTATCATCGGTCCATGTCCCGCCCGGTACTGGTGTCCCGCCTAATAAGGTAAATAAGTTTATAGATTGATACGCAGGATTAGAAATATCACAAATTAATTCGTTTATATTATCATCACCAGCGCACTGGGCACTAAGCTTTGAAGGTAGAAGAGCAAAAAAAATAAAAAACGATACAAAATGTAGGAAATTAATGTAGTTTTTGGCCATAGATTAAATTTTTGCTAAACATAATAAAATATCTAGGCAAAACGCTAATTTTAACAAACATTTTTTCACAAAAGGTAAAAAAATTCTTAAATCCCAATAAAAAACTTATTTCAGAATAATTTACAAATTATTATAATTCAAAACTTTATAATTCATCTTCGAGTTTAAATCTAAATTTTAAAACTACACTATTTCTTTCAACTTCTAGATTTATCCAAACATCTTCTTCAGATTTTAAAAGATTATTTATTTGTTGCAAACTGTATTTATAAGGCTGAATTCTATTAATACTTACAATAATATCGCCTTTTCGAAGTCCGCATTTTTCTGCTGCTGAATTTTTACGGACATTCACTATTTCATAAACTGGTTTAAGGGCAAATTTATATTTAAAATTATTATTGTTTTTGTCTTTTTCTTGTAATTCATCAATTGTATTTGCAACTTGTACCGTTTCTAAATGTACTGTCTCTTGTACCCATTGAAGTCCGTTATGCTGAATTGTAATTCCGCTTTTATTATAAGTAAAAGGTTCACTAAATTTGCTGTTTTTCTTTAGATACATTTTCTTTCCTTTATAATCTAAAACAACAGTAAATCGCTTTAAAACTTCTCCGCCAACAGATCCAATACGGCCTGGAACCATCTTAACATTTCGAATCGAAACTGAATCTGGAAAAGAAACAATTGGCTTTTTAAATTCAAATTCATCAATAGAAAATTCGTCAATCTTAGCACGATGTCCTTCAATATCACCACTAAATCCTTTTCCTAGAAAATCTGGAAAGTTCTTGTCTGGGAGTTTAATTTTATTATTTTCAAAAATCCAAAATGCATCACTATTTCCAATATCTATTAAAAGCTTTGCTGATATTTCTTGATTATTAACTGTTGCTTTAGATACAAGATAAGGCTTTGACCTTTCTATAGTAATTGGAATTGCTTTAAATTTTTTGTCAAGTTTTTCTTGAAACGTATTACTTTGAGCGTGAACAATAATTCTCTTTTTCTGATAATTAATTTCAACAAAATTATTTTTAAAGAATTTATGTCCTATAATTCCATTTACAGGAATTCCTATGTGTGAGGATAAATTAAAACTTTGATCCAAGATTATAAAAACCATATGATCATTAGATATTAAACCATGTGTTTCTAAAATGTTTTTGGTTGATTTTAGTCCTTCAATCTCTTCTTCACTTCCTAATCCGCGAAGTTTTATTTTTTCAACATTGTTAAAACTAACTTCCTGTTTTTCTTCCATACTGAATAAAATTGTTTCCTCGACACCAGAATCCAATAGAAAATTGAGCTCTACTCCGTTTACTTTTATAGGAATAAAAACAAGATTATTAATCAGTTTAAAAGGGATTGTAGCCTTTGATGCATTGTTTTCCAATAAAAAATCGCCTTGTCCAAAAAGCAAAAAAGGTAAGAATAACCCAAAAAACAACACTTTATATTTTTTCATTGACAATTTTTTATTATAAAATTAGTAAATATATTTATTATTGTTACATTTTTATAAGTACCCGTATTGTTTACGTTAAATTGGAAAAAAAAATGCAAATTTGCACTTCAATAATTTATACTCATGCCGACAATTTCACTCAAGGGAAGAAACATGCCCGAATCTCCGATACGCAAGCTGGCTCCTTTTGCTGATTTAGCAAAGAAAAAAGGACACAAGGTGTATCACTTAAACATTGGTCAACCGGATATCAAGACACCGGAAGTGGCCATCGAGGCGGTAAAAAATATTGATTTAACTCTTATAGAATACAGTCCGTCTGCCGGATATGAAAGCTATAGAAAAAAATTAGCTCATTTTTACCAGCGCCAAAATGTAAACGTTAACACAGAAGACATCATTGTAACTACTGGTGGCTCTGAAGCCTTACTTTTTGCACTGGCCACAATTACAGATCCTGGAGATGAAATCATTATTCCAGAACCTTTTTATGCTAATTACCATGCGTTTGCTTCTTCTACAAGTGCAACTGTAGTGCCTATTGTTTCTACTATCGAAACAGGTTTTGCTTTGCCAAGTATTGACGAAGTTGAAAAACTTATAACATCAAAAACAAAAGCCATTCTGATTTGCAATCCTGGAAATCCGACTGGATATTTATATTCTGAAGCAGAAATTAAGCAACTTGCTAGTTTAATTAAAAAACACGATTTATACTTAATCGCAGATGAAGTTTACCGTGAGTTTTTATATGATGGCGACGATGTGCACTTTTCTGTAATGAATTTAGAAGATGTACAGCAAAATGTAATCATGGTCGATTCTGTTTCTAAGCGCTACAGTATGTGTGGAGCAAGAATTGGCTGTTTGGTAACTAAAAACAAAGATGTCTTGGCAACTGTAATGAAGTTTGCTCAAGCACGTTTGAGTCCACCAACTATTGAACAGATTGCTTGTGAAGCTGCAATTGATACACCTCAAAGTTACTTTGATGAAGTAATTGGCGAATACAAAGAACGACGTAACACTTTAATTGCTGAATTAAATAAAATTGATGGCGTTGTGGTAACTAAACCAAAAGGTGCTTTTTATTGTATTGCAGAACTTCCGATAGAAGATTCAGATGATTTTGCACAGTGGCTTTTAGAAAGTTACGATTTAAATGGCGAAACAGTAATGATTGCCCCTGCAAAAGGTTTCTATTCAACTCCAGGTATGGGACTAAATCAAGTTCGTATTGCTTATGTTTTGAATAAAAAAGATTTGATTACTGCTGTAAACATTTTAAAAGAAGCTTTATTGGTTTATAACAACAGATAATCAATTCATTATAATAGATTTTAAAAGACAATAACGTTTTTTCGTTGTTGTCTTTTTTCTTTATAAATAACCGAAATTTAAATTATATCCAAAAAGGAGCAATTAAATCCTAAAAACGATAGAAAAGGTTTCCCATTTATTAATTATCTTTACCGCCTTAAAAAGGAATACACATACTAATAGTAGTTTTAATGATAAACAACGAAGAATTTTTAGACGAAATAGGAGATAATCACTTTAGCAGTAATGCCAAAAACCCTCTAAGAGAAGATGCTTTTGATATTACTGATGAAGAAAAAATAGAAAAAATTAAAAAAGATGTTGAAAACATTCTACAAACGCTAGGAATGGATTTGACAGATGACAGCATTAAAGGAACTCCAAACCGGGTTGCAAAAATGTTTGTAAAAGAAATTTTTGGAGGTCTTAACCCTGCAAAACAGCCAAAAGCTTCTACTTTTGACAATAACTACAAATATGGCGAAATGCTTGTAGAGAAAAACATCACGGTTTATTCTACTTGCGAACACCATTTACTGCCAATTATTGGACGTGCTCACGTTGCTTATATCTCAAGCGGACGTGTTATTGGTTTATCAAAAATGAACCGTATCGTTGAGTATTATGCAAAAAGACCTCAAGTGCAAGAACGTCTTACAATGCAGATTGTTCAAGAATTACAAAAAGCTTTAGGAACAGAAGATGTTGCTTGCGTTATCGATGCAAAACACCTTTGTGTAAACTCTCGCGGTATTAAAGATATCGAAAGTAGCACAGTAACTTCTGAGTTCGGCGGAAAATTCAAAGATCCTCAAACGAAAAGAGAATTCTTAGACTATATTAAACTAGACACTCAATTTTAGTTTAATCGGTAAATCGTTAATTTGTTTAATCGGTTAATCATTGAACTTAATTTTCGGTTAAACGATTAAACGGACTAACAGTTAAACAAAAAAGAATGTACGTTTTTTCCTTTGAGAAACTTGAAGTGTGGCAAAATGCAAGAATGTTTATTTTGGATATTTATAAATTGACTAGTAAATTTCCATCAAATGAATTATTTGGGATAACATCTCAAATAAAAAGAAGTTCATCTTCGATTGCTACAAATATTGCAGAGGGAACTTCGAGAAATACAAATAAAGACAAAGCTCATTTTTTAACTATTTCTTATTCATCTGCAATGGAAACTTTAAATCATTTAATTATTTCAAAAGATTTAAATTATGTTTCAGAAACAGAATACGTGGAATCAAGAGAGAAAATTGAAAAAATCTGCAATCAAATAAATAATCTAAAAAAATATTATCTTTCACAACAATAAATCCGTCCAGAACGATTAAACAAATTAACGATTAAACGGTTAAACATAAATTTATGCCTTTATATACAACGCAGCCCTTAAAAATATACAATTCGCTTTCTGGCGAAAAAGAAGATTTCAAACCCATCCATGATGGAAATGTTGGAATGTATGTTTGTGGACCTACCGTATATAGTAATGTTCACTTAGGAAACGTGAGAACTTTTATGTCTTTTGACGTAATCTTTAGGTATTTTCTGCATTTAGATTATAAAGTTCGTTATGTTAGAAATATTACCGATGTTGGGCATATTGTAGATGATGTAGATGAAGGTGAAGATAAAATTGCTAAAAAAGCACGTTTGGAACAATTAGAACCTATGGAAGTGGTACAGCGTTATACTGTAGATTTTCATAACATTCTAAAAGCGTTCAACTTTTTACCTCCAAGTATTGAGCCTACAGCAACAGGACACATTATTGAGCAAATCGAAATCATTAAAAAAATTATTGACAAAGGAATTGGTTATGTTGCCAATGGATCAGTATATTTTGATGTTGTAAAATACAACGAAACCAACAATTATGGCATTCTAAGCGGTAGAAATATCGATGATATGCTTGCAAATACTCGTGATCTTGACGGACAATCTGACAAAAGAAATCCGCAAGATTTTGCGCTTTGGAAAAAAGCTGAACCAGAACATATTATGAGATGGCCGTCACCTTGGAGCGATGGTTTTCCAGGATGGCACTTAGAGTGTACTGCAATGAGCACCAAATACCTTGGTAATCATTTTGACATTCACGGAGGTGGAATGGATTTAAAATTCCCTCACCACGAATGTGAAATAGCGCAAAACGAAGCTTGTACAGGTCAGGCGCCAGTAAATTATTGGATGCACGCTAATATGCTTACTTTAAACGGTAAGAAAATGGCAAAATCGACTGGAAATAATATTCTTCCAGGCGAAATTCTTAGCGGAGACAACACTATATTAAGCAAACCATTTTCTGCTTCTGTAACTCGTTTTTTCATGCTTCAAGCACATTACAGAAGTATTTTAGATTTTTCTGATGATGCCATTGTCGCTGCCGAAAAAGGATACAAACGATTAATGGAAGCTGTTGATGCTTTACCAAATATTACAGCAGGAAATACTAGTTCTATTGACTTTGCGGCTTGGAAACAGCTTTGCTACGACGCAATGAATGATGATTTCAATACGCCAATTTTAATTGCACAATTGTTTGAAGCTGTTCGTTATATCAATTTATTAAAAGATGGCAAAGAGACGATTTCTGCTAATGATTTAGAAGATTTCAAAACAACGGTAAATGCTTTCGTATTTGATGTTTTAGGAATTATCGACGAGAAAAATGCTGATGGAGATAACGATAAATTAGAAGGAGTAGTAAATATGCTTATAGCAATGAGAAATCAAGCAAGAGCAGACAAAAACTTTGCTCTTTCTGATCAGATTCGCGATCAATTAATTGCTTTAGGAATTCAGCTTAAAGACGGAAAAGAAGGAACTTCGTTTAGTATTCAATAAGATAAATTTAAATTTTGGCTGTAACAGAATTCTTTTTGAGACAACAAATGAAGAGTTAAGAATCAAAAAACAATTAATTATTGAAAGATGTTATCCAAAATTCTAATATATCCTTTTGTTTTGCTGGTTCGTTTTTATCAGACTGCTATTTCGCCTTTTACACCAGCGGCCTGCAGATTTGAGCCGACTTGTTCAACTTATATGATTCAGGCATTGCAAATTCATGGATTATTTCATGGCGGATTTCTAGGCATAAAACGTATTTTAAGCTGTCATCCTTGGGGAAGAAGCGGTTACGATCCTGTCCCAGAAAAGAAATGCAATCACAAACATTAACTTTTTAGAAAACGGTACTTTACATTAAATATTTATTTTTACAGATATATAACAAATTAATACATGACACACGCCTTAAATTTAGTTTGGAATCCTTCAGAGGGAATCAACTTAGGATTTTTTATGATTCGCTATTACAGCTTAATGTTTGTAATTGCTTTTGGTTTAGGATGGTTCTTAATGAAAAAGATTTTCCAAAGAGAAAATGAATCTATTGAAAAATTAGATTCTTTATTTGTTTGGACAGTTTTAGCAACTTTAATAGGTGCGCGTTTAGGTCATGTTTTCTTCTACGATTGGGAATATTTTAGAAATCATTTACTTGAAATTTTCCTTCCTTTTAAATTTGAACCTGAATTTCAGTTTACAGGTTTCCAAGGATTAGCAAGTCATGGAGCAGCTATTGCAATCATTGTTGCAATGTATTATTACAGCAAAAAAATCTTAAAACGACCATTATTATGGATTTTAGATCGTGTTGTAATTCCTGTTGCTAGTGGTGCTATTTTTGTTCGTTTAGGGAATTTCTTTAATTCAGAAATTATCGGACACGAAACAACATCTGCATTCGGAATAAGATTTTTACATGATACATTCAGCAAAGCCGAAGCAGTACAAAAAACCGGAATTGCAGACCCAAAAGAAGCTTACAATGCAATCGCAACAGATCCAAAATTTGCAACATTATTGGCAGAAGTTCCTTCAAGACATCCTACTCAATTGTACGAAGCATTCTGTTACGTTTTTGTATTTGCTATATTATTCTTTTTATACTGGCGAACAAATGCAAGACTTAAATCTGGTCTTTTATTCGGATTGTTTTTAGTTCTTTTATTTGTTGTTCGTTTTATTGTTGAATTTGTAAAAGAAAGCCAAGGTGGTTTTGAAAGCGAATTAGGAATGTTTTCTACAGGACAATGGCTAAGTATTCCATTTATCATTATTGGACTTTTCTTTATCATTAGAGCACAAAGAAACCCTTTAGCAGAATCATAGATTTATTTCATAAAATAAAAAAACGCCCAATATCTTTAAATATTGGGCGTTTTCTTTTATAATCGATACGAGATACCAAATTCAATATTCTTTGTATTATATCCCGCATTACTGCTTCCTAAACCAGCATTTGATACATGCCTTACACTTGGTCGAACATCAAACCGGAAATCTTCATAATCGAATGCAAAACCAATTGCTAAAACATCTGCAAAAGCAAAACCTTTAGACATTCGTTCCGTTTCTGTATCTGTAATAAGAGGACCAACACTTCCTAATGCATAAATCGAAAAGATATTACCAATGGGTTTTCTAACTATAAAACCAATATTAAGAACATATTCCCTCACCTCTTTCAGTTTCATATATTCAATTCTTTTCTGCTCAAAATTGGGCGTATCTGGCTTTACAAAATAATAATTCAATAATTGATGTTTTCCAAAATTGATTTCGGGCTGGATTAGAATTTCGTACTTAAAATTTCTAGTCTCTTTTATCTTGTAATAGAGTTGCGCCTTATAGAAATGATTTTCAAAAGTGTAATCAGTATTACTAAATTCACTTCCAAAACCATAACTCAAACCTATTCTATAATTACTGCTTTTTTCTTGCGCTTTAAGATGTATTGCAGCTAACAACACTACAATAAAGAATATCCGTTTTAGAAGCATAATATGTTTTTGGTTGGCACTTACAAACATAAAAAAAAGATCCAGCTTTCACTGGATCTTTTTTTATTTAGAATAAGGTTTTTAATTATGCCTTATTGTGTTTGTCTTCGATTGTGTGTTTCTCATCACTTGAAATCGTATCTACCAATACTGGCGTAGCGATAAATAATGAAGAGTAAGTACCAACGATAATACCAATTAACATTGCAAAGATAAATCCTCTAATAGACTCTCCACCGAAGATAAACATTGTTAATAATACAATGATCATCATTAATGAAGTATTCAATGTTCTAGATAATGTTGTATTAATAGAAGCGTTTACGATATCTTCGAAACTTCCTTTACGGTTTCCGATGATAAACTCTCTTACCCTGTCAAATACAATTACCGTATCGTTCATCGAGTAACCAATTACGGTTAAGATCGCAGCGATAAAGTGCTGATCCATTTCCATGTGGAATGGCATGAATTTGTAGCATAATGAGTAAATTCCTAATACAAAGATAACGTCGTGCGCAACAGCTGCAATCGCACCTAATGAATATTGCCATTTACGGAAAGATACCATTAAGTATAAGAAAATAACTGCCATTGCTCCAAGAACTGCCCAGTAAGAGTTAGTTTTAATATCTTCAGAGATAGAAGCTCCAACTTTAGAAGCTTGTAAAACCCCTACTTTTTTACCATCAAATGAGTTAGTAAATTTATCGTAAGAAGTATTTGGGAAATATTTCTGCAATCCGGCATATAATTTTTGGTTTACTTCTTCATCGATAGCTACACCATCTTCTTTAATTTTATATTTAGTTGTGATTTTCAATTGATCATCATCACCTAAAATTTTAGCCTCAACTGGTGTACCGAAAGCAGCAGATAATTCATCTGAAACTACAGTAGCATCAACTGGTTTTTCGAATTTAACTTGGAAAGTTCTTCCTCCAACAAAATCAACACCCTCATCTAAACCGTTAACGAAGAAGATAGAAACTAAACTTACTACTGTTACAATAGAAGAGAAGATATAAGTGAATTTTTTGATTTTGATGAAATCAAAGTGGAAGTTTGTAAACCAGTTTTTAGTAATATTTGTAGAGAAAGTTAAATCTGCTTTTCCTGCAATATTTCTGTCAATAAAGATTCTAGCAATAAAGATTGATGTAAACAATGAAGTTACGATACCAATTAATAATGTTAATGCGAAACCTTTAATAGGACCTGTTCCGAAAATAAATAAGATAGCTCCAGTTAAAACGTGAGTAACGTTAGCATCAATAATAGAACGCATTGCACCATGCCATCCGTAAGAAGCTTGAACTGCCTCAGAAAGTGATTTTCCTTCACGCAATTCTTCTTTTGCTCTTTCGTAGATAATAATGTTCGCATCTACCGCAGTACCTAATGTAAGTACGATACCTGAAATACCTGGTAATGTTAATACAAAACCAAAACTTGCCATAATTCCGAATAAGAATAGTAAGTTTAATAATAAAGCAAGGTTTGCATACCAACCAGCTTTACCATAATAGAATACCATCCAAACACAAACTAATAAGAAACCTAATACAGAAGAAATTGTACCTGCATCAATAGCAGCTTGTCCTAAAGATGGACCTACAACAGTTGATTGGATAATATCTGCAGAAGCTGGTAATTTACCTGCATTTAATACGTTAGCTAAATCTTTAGTTTCAGCTACATCAAATGAACCTGTAATCTCAGATCTTCCTCCAGCAATAGGACCGCTTGTTACACCTGGAGCAGAATATACGATATCATCTAATACAATAGCAATGTAGCTTTTTTGAGCAAATGCTCTTCCTGTTAACTCTTCCCAAACTTTAGCACCTTGGCTGTTCATTTGCATAGAAACTGCAGGTTTACCCATTTGGTCAAAAGTATCTTTTGCATCAGTTACAACACCACCGCTCATTGCTGGGTTATTGTCTCTGTTTCCTTTTAAAGCGTATAATTCAACAGCTTCAATATCAGCTGCGCTTTTTACGTCTTTAGCTTTAGGATCTTTTATAGTTGTTGGCTTGCTCCATACAAATTTTGCATAGTGTTGGTCAGCAGCCAATAATACTCTAATTTCTGGTCTTTTGAAATAATCATTGATAGCAGCAGTATCTTTAGGAGCGAAGTAACCTAAAACAGGTCCACCACCTTGAACGATCATTTTATCAAATAAAGGATTATTTCCTTTTTTAACATCTGAAGAATCTTTAGCATCTGTTAATAATGCATTTAATGAATCTTTAGCAACAGTTTTAGTTTCAGTCTTTTTAACTTCAGTTTTCTTTAAAGCTTCGTTTGCTGATACTAAGAAATTACCAATTTCTTCAATTTTGAAAGTTTCCCAAAACTCTAATTGAGCTTTTCCACCTAATAATTTTTTAATTCTATCAACATCCTTAGCACCTGGAAGCTCAACTAAGATTCTTCCTGTTTCTCCTAATTTTTGGATGTTTGGTTGTGTAACACCAAATTTGTCGATACGCTCTCTTAATACTTTAAAAGCACTTTCTACAGACTCATCAACTTTTCTTTTGATAACTTTTTGAACTTGTGCATCAGACATTTGAAAATCTACACCACCTTCTCCTTGAAGACTTCTGTTAGCAAAAATATCTGGAGATGCTAATTTTACAGAACCTTTTGAATTAGCTTCAAAAGCTTCGAAAAACTTATTTAAATACGTTTTGTTTCCTTCTAAATTTGCAGATGCATCAGCTAATGATTTATTAAAAACTGGATTTTTAGAATTATTAGCCAAACCTTTTAATACATCTTTAATAGAAATTTGAAGAATTACGTTGATTCCTCCTTCTAAGTCAAGACCTTTATTAAGCTGCTTGTTTTTCACTTCGTTGTAAGTGAAATCAGTAAAACCAAGGTTTAATACTTTTTCTTTACCAATAGAATCTAAATATTTCAGCTCTTTATCAGGATTATCTCCTGCAAAAGCTTTAGCTTCACTTTTGACACCATTTGCCACAAAAGTGAATGATAGTTGGTAAATACTTACCAATGCAAATAGAATTGCGAAAAATTTAATAAGTCCTTTATTCTGCATTATTACTAAAAATTAATTATGTTTTATTTTTGTTTTTGTTTTAAACTCCCATAAAATAAGCCCTGACATGATTTTTTAAAACAAAAAAACGAGATCACGAATTACCAATTTTTTTTTAAACCGAGCAAATATATAATTAACGAAAATATTAACCAATTTATTTATTAATTAATCTCAAAAAAAAAGCTGCAAAAGTGCAGCTTTTTTTCTTTTTTGCCGTTTTTATTATACTAAAATCGTTTTTAGGGCATCATTCATACTACGAACCGCATCTGCACTTTTGGCAAATAACGCCTTTTCGTGATCATTTAAGTTTATATCTAGAATTTCTTCTATTCCGTTTTTACCAATTATACAAGGTACTCCTATACAGATATCATTTTGACCATATTCTCCTTCTACAAAAACAGAACATGCAATCATTTTTTTCTGATCATTCAAAATACTATCTACTAAATAAGCCACAGAAGCTCCTGGTGCATACCAAGCCGAAGTCCCAAGAAGCCCTGTAAGAGTTGCTCCTCCTACCATAGTATCTGCTGCAACTTTTTGCAACACTTCTTCTGAAAGAAACTCCGATACCGGAATCCCGTTATAAGATGCTAAACGTGTTAACGGAATCATCGTTGTATCTCCATGACCTCCAATTACCATTGCCGAAATATCATTTGCTGGTTTGTCTAAAGCTAACGAAAGATAAGTTCTAAAGCGAGAACTATCTAAAGCTCCACCCATTCCTATAATTCTATTTTTTGGAAGACCTGTAGCTTTTAAAGCTAAATACGTCATCGTATCCATCGGATTGGAAACTACGACAATAATCGTATTAGGTGAATACTTTAGTACATTCTCAGCAACTGTTTTAACAATTCCTGCATTGATACCTATTAATTCTTCTCTTGTCATTCCTGGTTTTCTCGGAATTCCTGATGTAATTACTACTACATCACTTCCGGCAGTTTTAGAATAATCATTGGTTACACCCGACACTTTGGTATTAAAACCTGTGTTTGTGGCACACTGTGTTATATCCAGTGCCTTCCCCTCTGCAAAACCTTCTTTAATATCCAACAATACTACTTCGCTCGCAATTCCTCTATACGAAATAACATCTGCACATGTAGCTCCAACATTTCCTGCTCCTACAATGGTAACTTTCATATTTTATACTTTATCGGTTATTAATATTGCCTATTCGTTAAAAAGACAATTCGTTTAATTGTCTAGTAAATTTAAACAATTAAACGAATTGAAATTATTAATTTTTCATTTTATGCATCAATATTTGCATAAACTGCATTTTTCTCGATAAACTCTCTACGAGGCGGCACTTCATCACCCATTAGCATAGAGAAAACCTGATCAGCTTCTGCAAGGCTATCAATGTTTACTTGGCGTAAAGTTCTGAAGTTTGGATCCATTGTAGTTTCCCATAATTGCTCCGCGTTCATCTCTCCAAGACCTTTATAACGCTGAATATTGGCACTTCCTCCCATTCTTTCGTTAGCTTGATCACGCTGAACATCATTCCATGCATATTCTTTTTTATTTCCTTTTTTAACTAAGTATAAAGGCGGTGCTGCAATGTAAACGTGACCTTCTTCAATTAGCTCTTTCATGAAACGGAAGAAGAACGTTAATATTAAGGTAGAAATGTGGCTACCATCGACATCGGCATCACACATGATGATTACCTTATGATATCTTAGTTTTTCAAGATTTAATGCTTTACTATCTTCTGCAGTTCCCACAGTTACTCCTAAAGCAGTAAAGATATTTCTAATCTCTTCGTTTTCGAATACTTTATGATGCATCGCTTTTTCAACGTTCAAGATTTTACCACGTAATGGCAAAATCGCTTGAAAGTTACGATCACGTCCTTGTTTTGCTGTTCCACCAGCCGAATCTCCCTCGACAAGGTAAACCTCACATCTTGCTGGATCTTGCTCA
>Ga0160502_100725_pt1 | contig 13650 bp, 17 predicted proteins | sample DIDnMG_14_FD_108237 | JGI IMG/M metagenome (GOLD analysis project Ga0160502, IMG submission 108237) | Enriched soil microbial communities from UW Madison campus, WI, USA - DID2933_E24_Xylan MG | ecosystem: Environmental > Terrestrial > Soil > Unclassified | place: USA: Madison, Wisconsin... | reverse complement strand
ATTTCCTACTAAATTTGTGTATTAACAATTTTTTTTAACCAACAATTAATAACTAATTATTATGAACAAATCAGAATTAATCGATGCTATCGCTGCTGATGCAGGAATTACAAAAGCTGCGGCGAAATTAGCTTTAGAGTCTTTTTTAGGTAATGTAGGAACAACTTTGAAAAAAGGAGGAAGAGTTTCATTAGTAGGTTTTGGATCATGGTCAGTTTCTTCTAGAGCTGCTAGAGACGGTAGAAACCCACAAACAGGAAAAACTATTAAAATCGCAGCTAAAAACGTTGTAAAATTCAAAGCTGGAGCTGAATTAGAAGGTGCAGTGAACTAAGTAAGAAAGTTCTCTAAACTTATAATATAATTAAAACCTTCCATCTGGAAGGTTTTTTTATGCGGTTTAACGATTTTTTTTGTGATTTTAATTTTTTTATGATTAAATTTAATAAAAATTGTAACCGTATGATTTCAGAAAAATTAAAAAAAGGACACCTGCTTATTGCCGAGCCTTCAATAATTGGAGATTTATCTTTTAATAGATCGGTAATTTTATTAGCAGACCATAACAAAGAAGGATCAATAGGTTTTATAATTAATAAGCCATTAAAATACACTATTAGTGACTTAATACCCGAAATTGATGCTAACTTTAAGATATATAACGGAGGCCCTGTAGAACAAGACAACCTTTATTTCATTCACAATATTCCTGAGTTAATCCCAAATAGTGTTGAGATTTCGAACGGGATTTATTGGGGAGGTGATTTTGAGTCAACTAAAGACTTAATAAACAGCGGAACTATTAGTAAAAATAATATTCGCTTTTTCTTAGGCTATACCGGTTGGGACGAAAATCAACTCGAAAATGAGATGCAAGGAAACTCTTGGATTATTGCTGATAATAATTATAAAAATAAAATTATCGGAAAATCTACTACTCACTTTTGGAAAGAGCAGATTATTGAGCTTGGCGGTGATTATCTTATTTGGTCTAACGCACCTGAAAATCCATATCTGAATTAATTTTCAGAGATGGATTCATTTAGCTTCTGCACTAGTAAATGAGCCAGATTCGTTGTAAACTCCTTTTTTCGATATTTAGTTATCGGCTGTATTCCCATGATTACATTAGTCAGGAATAATTCGTCTGCTTTTTGAAGATCAAAAGGCGAAATTATCTCTTCTACAACTTCTATGCCTTCAACTTTTTTGGCCAATGCCAAAATTTGCTTACGCATAATTCCGTTTAATGCACCTTCTGAAACTGGAGGTGTAATAAGTTTTTTACCCGTAACCATAAAAATATTTCCCTGAAGCGCTTCTACAACATTTTTACTGTCATTCAGTAAAATACAATTAGCAAGATCATTTTCATTTGCATAAATGCTTCCTGTTATATTAATCATCTTGTTTGTTGTTTTCAGAGATGATAATAATTGTTTTGTTACATAGAAGTCTTTATACAAATCTACTTCGTATTCATTTGTATTTAAAGAGTAAGCTTTATTTCCAAGAGAAATAGCGTTGATTAAGAATGAAATATCATTGCTTTTAGGAAGATACAAACCGCCATCGTTTCTAAAAACGGTAATTCTAGCTCTTGCTGAAGATGCAATATTCAATTGGTTAACCAAATTAAGAATCTGCTCTTCAAAATATTCCATTGTAAAATCCATAGGAATCATCATTCTAACCACACGCATTGAAGCCATCAGTCTAAAATAATGATCTTCAAGAAACAAGATTTTTCCGTTGACAATTTTTACCGTTTCGAATATTCCGTCACCATACAAAAAGGCGCGGTTAAGAGTTAGTATATTATCTTCCTGCCCTATGTTTCCGTTAAAATTAATCATAAAAAAACCCTGAATTTTGTTCAGGGCAAATATAAGGTATAAAATAGACTTTTACTAAACAGATCCTATAAGATGTTTTAAGTCTGAGATTTGATTCTCCCACAATTGTTTAGCTTCGCCTAATTCTTCTTTATCGGCAAAATCAACCACCATAAGTGACACATCTTTAGTCAATTCATCAACTAAAATATGAAGTTCAAAAAAGTACTCAGTGTCTTTACTGCTTTCGTCAACCCATTTGAACTTTACTTTTTCGCCAGATTTTTTTGAAGCCAAGCGAGCTTTTTCCTGCGAATCATTCCAGATGAAAGTAAAAAATTCACCTCTTGAATTAACATTGTCAGCAAACCATTCTTGTAAACCTGACGGCGTTGATATATATTGATACAATAATTGTGGCGAAGAATTGATCGGAAACTCGATTTCGTAACGTATTTTTGAATCCATGTGCTACTTTAATTTTTTTCGAAATATAAGAATATATGTCCAAAAACAATGCATAATTAAAAATATTTTTTTTTCTTCATTTTATGCTTGCGCGCTTTAATATTATTTCTATCTTTGCACCCGCAATCAGGAATTCATGATAGCAGTCCAGGCGAGGTAGCTCAGTTGGTTAGAGCGCAGGATTCATAACCCTGAGGTCACGGGTTCAACTCCCGTCCTCGCTACTTAGAAGGTAAAACCCTTAAACAGAAATGTTTAAGGGTTTTTTATTATTTTTAAATAAAAAACAGTCCTAATTTTATGGAAGGCGAAATAAATTTAAATACGATTTTAGAGAATCTCAATCCTGTTCTTAATGCAGGAAAATATGTTTTTACAAAAGTAGATTCTCTAGAACAAATTCCTCTTTCAAAGATTTTGTTTCTTTTTAAAGAAAAAGAAGGGATTACTGTAGTATTAGAAAAACATTTTGCAGAAGAACTTAATCTTCATTTCTCTTACATTGCTTCTTGGATTACTTTAGAAGTTCATTCTTCTTTAGCCGCTGTAGGTTTGACTGCTGCATTTTCTCAAGCATTAGGAAAGGCCAATATTAGTTGCAATGTAGTTGCCGCATATTTACACGATCATATTTTTGTTGATGAAAATAACGCTGTGAAAGCAATGGATATACTCCTGAAATTAAAACAAGAGAATAAAAATTCTTTGTAATTAAAAAATCAAAAAATAACCATAAAAACTGCCATTAAAATAGTTATTTTGCAGAGGTAATTTTATAGCATATGGATATAGTCAAATTTAAGATCACATCAAAAACGATAAAAGTCGAAGTACGCAATTCGAATAATTATGTTTTTAATTTCAATACCGCTTTAGATATTGCCAAAGAAGACAAAGATGTTTTATTAAAATTGTACAATGCCTTAGATCTTCTTTTTAAGAAAGAACAGATTACCGAAAACAAAAATTACATTTCGCCAAATCAAACCAATATATTAGATCAGATTTCTGCTGCAGATTTGGAAAAGGAGGATAATTAATTTTATCCTGAAGCCCTTTTTTTTTAAAATCAAAAACCATTTCCAGTTAATTCTTTTAACCAATATCAAATGGATAACAAAATCATTTCCGAAAGAATAATTGAGTTGAAAAATGCTGATCTCAAATTGAGAAACAAGCTTATTGAAAACAAAAAACTTTTTGAAGGATATGATGAAGAAATGGAAAAGCTGCATAAACAAAATGCAATAATCTTAAATGAAATCATAAACACAATCGGTTATCCGACGATTGATAAAGTTGGGAAAGAAGCTAGCGAAGCTGCTTGGCTAATCATACAGCATTCTATTGGATCTCCAGATTTTATGAAACGCTGTGCGGAGCAATTGCAAAATGCAGTCAAAGAAAATCAAGCAGACCCTATTAATCTTGCCTATTTAACAGATAGAATAGCTACCTTGGAGGGAAAGCCACAACTTTACGGAACTCAATTTGATTGGGATGAAAAAGGAAATTTAAGTCCAAATTTATTCGATGACCTACAAATGGTAAATCAAAGAAGACAATCAATCGGACTCAACTCTCTGGAAGAGCAAACCGAACTTATTCGAAATCGAATAATACAAGAAAATCAATTACCTCCTGAAGATTTCGAAAAACGAAAACAAGAAGCACTTGAATGGAGGAGAAAAACAGGATGGATAAAATAACTTCAAATCCAACTGTAATTCCCAATTAATTCCTCCTACTATAAAAAGTCTTCCACAGTTTTCACCGACTCGAATAAAAGCAGTAATTTTATCTGTATCCTTAAAAAAAGTATTTTCTGTATCTGTACCCAAATCTATAATAGCAATAATTTTGCTAAAAAAAGATATGGAATCTAAAGCAGTAACACAGAAAAAAATAACTTTTAGAGAGGTATATATATTTGACATGGAGATTTTACAAAACATCTTCAATAAAAATATTAATGTGAAAGCTGAAGATAAAATGCTTTTTGGAATACCTTTTCTTCTTTGCGAAAAAGACAATAAAATTAATTCGTTTGCTAGTTTAATATTGGATAAAAAGAACGAAATCATATTTCAAATTTATGATGACGGAAGTTTGACTAATGAAGATAAAGCAATGTTTAATGAATACATTCAAAATTTTCTAACGAAAAAGAGAAATGCTAATTTCAATGACGTCGAACAATTAAGGCAAAGTACAGAACAGTTTGTTCACTGTCTTAGCTTTTAAGCGCATAACGAAAAAGAAAAAATGAAAAATCGCGAAACATTATATTTAAAAATTGCCCAAATTATTGAGGATCAAATTCACAATGAAACTCTTTCACTTGGCGATAAACTTCCTTCTGTAAGAAGCGCGCAAAAGTTGTATAATGTTAGCTTAAATACCATCAAACAAGCGTATTTAGAATTAGAAAGCCGGTCGCTTATAGAATCTCGCCCAAAAACGGGATATTATGTGAGTAAAAGTTCGCAACGCACAACGGCACTTCCTACGATCGCAAGTATAGATAACCATGAAAAAGAAAACACTCCAGAAGATTTAATTGATAAAGTTTTCAGCACAATCAATAAATCGGATGTGACACAATTTGCGCTTGGACTGCCTGGCAAAAATTTTCTTCCAGTTGCCAAACTAAATAAAGGCATTATTAATGCGGTTCGAAAAAGAAATGATGCTGGCACCGATTACGAACCTGTTCAAGGACCAGAAGAACTTCGCCGCGCTATTGCCAAATGGGCGCTTGTCATGGAAGGAAAAATTACCGAAGACGATCTTGTCATTACATCTGGCGCAATGCATGCAATTTACAATGCACTTATGGCAGTTACATCCCCGGGTGATAGTGTGGCTGTAGAAAGTCCTGCTTATTTTGGGATACTTCAAGCGATTAAAGTTTTGGGCTTAAAGGCAGTTGAAATTCCGACTCATCCTTTGTATGGATTAGATCTTGATGTTTTAAAAAAAGTGCTTCCAGAAATAAAAGCCTGCTGTTTTATTACCAATTTCAATAATCCGATGGGATTTCAAATGCCTGACGAAAACAAACGAGAATTGGTGAAATTAATAACGCAATATAATGTTCCGCTAATTGAAGATGATATTTATGGTAATTTATATTTTGGCTCGGAACGTCCTAAACCTTGCAAATTTTATGATGAAGCAGGTTTAGTTTTATGGATCGGATCTGTTTCTAAAACTCTTGCGCCAGGATATCGAGTCGGTTGGATTGCGCCAGGAAAATTTAAAGACAAAATCATTCGTCAAAAACTAGTTCAAACGGTTTGTAATTCTTCGTTGTATTCAGATGTTATTACAGATTTCTTAGAACACGGACGTTATGATCATCATCTGAGAACATTTAGAAATAAACTTTATACCAATTATCTCCAAATTAATCGAGCTGTAGAATCTTATTTTCCAGACAATACTAAAATTGCACAGCCAAAAGGCGGTTTTATGTTATGGCTTGAACTAGATGAAAGAATTTCTACAACAGAATTATACAACCCTGCTTTAGCTCAAAAAATCAATTTTGCCCCAGGAAGAATTTTTTCGCAGTACAATCAATACAATAATTGCATGAGATTATCTTATGCTTTAGAATGGAACGAACGAGTAGATTCTGATTTGGAAAAATTAGGCAGAATAATAAAAAATAGTATTTAATAGAATCATGAAAAATAAAGATCAAGTAGAAATAGTAACTTATAACCCCAAATATCAAAAAAGTTTTAAGGATTTAAATATCGAATGGATTTCAAATTATTTTGAAGTTGAACCAAATGACATAAAAGCGCTAGATCATGCCGAAGATTATATTATAAACAAAGGCGGAGAAATTTTTTCTGCTGTTTTAAATGATGAAGTTTTGGGCGTTTGCGCTCTAATCAAAAGTGATGAAAAAGATTATGATTACGAATTAGCAAAAATGGCTGTAAGTCCAAAAGCGCAAGGAAAAGGCGTTGGAAATTTATTGGCGGAATCGGCTATAAAATGGGCTACAGAAAAAGGAGCTTCTAAAATTTATTTGGAAAGCAATACCAAACTTCAACCTGCCATTAAATTATATGAAAAATTAGGTTTTAAAGAAATAACAGGAATTTCTTCGACTTATAATAGAGTTGATATTCAAATGATGCTTACTATTAATTCAGAAAGCTAAAATTTCTAATTAATGACAAAAAAGTAACCCCTTAGACAAGTGTTTAAGGGGTTTTATTTGAATTAAATTGTAACATTTCTTCAACAAAAGCGTCAAATCTTAAATTTAATTACGGTTCTTTGCAACTTATTACATTCATGATTTGAGATTGCCTCAATTTTTGGATACAATAATATTGACACCAATGAGTTTAGACTAGGTAAAAGCTAGTCACGATATTTTCGTTATGGACAATAAAGAGTTTATTTTAAGTTTAAAAAAAGGTAATGAAGCAGCTTTTAAAGAAGTTTACTTCAGCTACTACGATAAACTGATAAATATTGCCAAACGATTTAATTCTTCAGTATTTACTCCCGAAGACTTTGTTCAGGAAACTTTCATAAGACTTTACAATAAAAGAGAACTGCTTAACGAAGAGGTGCTGTTTGACAAACAGATATTTGTTATCTGCAAGAACATTATTCTTAATCACGTTAACAGAGAAAACAAAATAGTGCAGCTTGATCCTTCTCAAGTTGAAATGCTAGATGATGAAGAAACTGACTTAGGAATTTTTGAAGAAAGACAAGAAAAACTACAAAACTTCATTAATCAGCTTCCAGAACAGCAACAAAAAATATTCACTTTACATAAACTGGAAAACCTTAGCTATAAGGAGATTGCAGAAATAACGGATCTTTCTGAAAAGACCATTGCCAATCATATTTATCTCGCCAGTAAATTTATTCGAAAAAAAATCGAAAACCATTAGGAACTTTTTAGTTCTCGTTTGTTATACTAAAAAACAAGAACTAAAATGCATATTGAAGCTTATAAAACTAATGTTAAAACAAAGAAAGACGCAAGTTTACTTGTGGCTTATTTACAGTTTATCATTTCTGATTGTATCATAAACTTCGATCATCAAGGACAAGAAAATATCCTTAAAATCGAAACTAACCGAGACATTAAAGAAATGGTTTACGGTGTTTTTAACAAACAAGGTTTTCATTGTCAAATCATTTAATATCTAGAAAAGATGGATCAAGAAAAATTTGACGAGGAATTTAAAAAGTTATGGGAAGAGTCTCCCCTTTCTCATTCGGATAACGAAAAAGAAGCTTCGTGGGAACAATTCCATGCCAAAACTTTTGCCCAAAAGAAACGAAAATATAGACCTTGGCAGTATTATTCGGCCGCGGCTGTCTTACTTTTTGTTCTAATTGGAACTGGAATTTATTTCAATACCGAATCTTCGAATGAAAATGCTGTTGTAAGCGAAAATGTAATTGAAAACCTTACTTCAAAAATAAAACACGTCGTTTTACCAGACAGCTCAAAAGTAGAATTAGGTCCGAATTCTAAAATTATTTACGGAAACAATTTTGCTTTAAACAGAAAAATAGAAATTGATGGTGAAGCTTATTTTAAAGTTAAAAAAGACAAACAGCATCCTTTTCAAGTATTTTGTGATGAAACTACAACTACAGTTTTAGGAACTTCTTTTACTGTTAAAGAATCTGAAAATGAAGAAATAACAGTTGAACTTTTCGAAGGAAGCGTTCAAATGAATGTAAAAGGCCAAAACCAGAAATGGATTTTGAAACCTGGTGATAAATTCACTTACGCAAACCAAACGGCTTCAATAACAGAATTCAGCAGATTTATAGATTTTGATAACGAAAAATTGTCGGTTATCAGTAATTATATTGAAAAAAACTACGGTTATAAAGTCAATATTCCTGAAGAAAATCTGGATCAGAAAATTACAATCCGAATCAATAAAAAAGAAGATTTAAAGACAATCGTACAATTAATATCAGAAATGTATAACCTAAACTTTGAAATAAATGAAGATTTAAAACAGATCACTTTTCAATAAAAACAGGAAAAGGATGTAAGCCGCGAAACTCCACATCCTCCTAATATTCAGGATAACACGAGGTTATTCCATTTAATAATATTCAAAAATACAAAATTTCATGAAGCATATAATTTCAGCATGCTTTTTTTTATTCAGTTTATGTATGTCAGCTCAGAGCGTTACAGTAACTGTAGATCAAAATACGACATTAAAAGAATTCTTCAAGCAGATTGAAAGTCAAACCGATTTTAAATTTGCTTTTACAGATCAAATTGATACGAATAAAAAATATTTTACGAAAAAAAGCACTTTTACGACTATCGAAATAGAGAAGCTTATTTCTGAATTAAATCAAACTTCTATTGTACAGTTTTCTATAGTGGGCAATAATATTTTTGTCAAACAGAAATCTCAAACTCAGAAACCAGCTAAAAAAAAAAACAAGCTGACAGGTCGCATTTTTGATGATGAAAGACAACCCGTTATTGGCGCTAATGTTTTCATTAAAGAATTGGAAACAGGCGTCGTAACGGATCTTAATGGAAATTATAGCATTGAAGTTCCCGACGGAAATTATACGGTTCAAGTGAGTTATGTTGGATTTAAAAATGAGGAAAAACGAGTTTCTGTTACAGATGACAATAAAGTCAATTTCAACATAGATCCAGATAGCCAGCAATTGGGAGAAGTTATTGTAATGAACAATAAAGCTGCCGATATTAAAGCAACTCAAATGAGTGTTAATAAGCTTTCGATGCAGGAAATTAAAAAAATTCCTGTTGCTATGGGCGAGCCAGATCCTTTAAAATCAATTTTGACCCTTCCTGGAGTTACCAATGCAGGAGAAGCTTCTTCGGGTTTTAATGTCCGAGGTGGTGCAGCCGATCAGAATTTGATTCTTTTAGATGGTGCTCCTGTTTATGCAGATTCACATATGTTTGGATTCTTCTCTATTTTCAATGCTGATATTGTTAACGGTTTAGATTTATATAAAGGAGGAATTCCGTCAAAATTTGGAGGACGTGTTTCTTCTGTTTTAGATGTAACACAGCAAACAGGAGATTTTGAAGAATATAAAGTAAATGGAGGAATTGGAATTATCTCAAGCCGTCTTTTAGTTCAAGGTCCGCTAGAAAAAGAGAAAGGTTCTTTTATTCTTTCTGGGCGTGCTTCATATGCACATTTATTTATGAAATTGGCAGATAATAATAACTCAGCGATGTTTTATGATTTGAATGCTAAATTAAATTATCGTTTTAATGCCAAGAATACGCTTTCGTTTTCTGGTTATTTCGGAAATGATTTATTCGATATTAACGATCGTTTTGCAAGTACGTACGGAAGTACAATGGGTATTTTAAACTGGAAACATAAATTTACTGATCGTTTAAACAGCAATTTATCAGTTTTCTACAGTGATTACAGATTCAATCTAGAAATTCCAATTGAAAGTTTTAAATGGGACAGCAATATTACGAGTTACGGATTGAAATACAATTGGAACTTCCAACAATCTGAAAAGTTTAAAATCAATTACGGAATTGATGGTTTGTATTATAATTTCAACCCTGGAGTTGTAAAACCTACTTCTTCGGATTCGCAGTTTAATTATATGCAGCTGGATAAAAAATACGCTTTAGAATCTTCTGCTTTTGTTGATTTTGAAAATCAGATTACAGAAAAACTGACTTTTCGCTACGGACTTCGTTATAGTATGTTTTTACGTTTAGGAGACGAAACCATCAGTACTTACGAAAATGGTCAAGCAGTAGTCTACAATCCGCTTTATAAAATTTATGAAGAAGGGACACCAAACGGAAGCATTTCTTATGGAAAAGGAAAAACAATCAGCAACTTCAATAATTTTGAACCAAGAGCGGCCTTATCTTATGCTTTTAACGACGAAACTTCTATAAAAGCAAGTTACAACAGAATGGCGCAGTACATTCATATTTTATCAAATACGCAATCTCCACTTCCAATGAGCATCTGGACGCCAAGTGGGCCTTTCACAAAACCTCAGCTTTTGGATCAATATGCGATGGGGTATTTCAGAAATTTCAAAGACGGAGATTACTCTTTAGAAACCGAATTATTTTATAAAAAAGTTCAAAATCGTATTGACTATATTGACGGCGCTGATATTTTGGCTAACAACAACATTGAACAGGTTATTCTAAACGGAAAAGCTAGATCTTACGGAATGGAATTATTATTTAGAAAAAATACGGGTGTTTTCACAGGATGGGTTTCTTATACTTTATCTAGAGCAGAACAAAAAACGCCAGGAAGAACTCCAGAAGAACCAGGGGTTGCAAACGGCGACTGGTATTTATCTGGTTATGACAAATTGCATAATTTAAGTATTGTGGGAAGTTATGAATTGAACCCGAAATGGTCTTTTAATGGAAATTTCACTTTACAGTCTGGACAGCCAGTAACGTATGCAAATGGATACTATGAAATGGGAGGCATTCATATTCCAAATTATTCTTTGAGAAATGAAAACAGATTGCCACTTTTCCACCATCTTGATCTTGCGGCAACTTACACGCCAAAACCAGATAAAAAGAAAGGATGGCAAAGCTATTGGGTATTTAGCCTTTACAATGTTTACAACAGAAAAAATGCTGCTTCTATGAGTTTTACAACTAATGAAGACACTGGAGCAAATGAAACCAGAAGACTTTCGATTTTCGGAATTGTTCCTGGAGTTTCTTATAATTTTAAATTTTAATGCTATGAATAAATTGAAAAAATATACGGTAATGAATAGAGCGCTAGCATTAATAAGTCTTCTTTTTGTTTTTTCTTTCGCTTCTTGCGAAGATGTAGTCAATCTGGATCTGGAAACTGGCGAAACCAAACTGGTAATAGATGCAGAAATCATTTGGAAAAAAGGAACTGACGGAAAAGAACAAACCATAAAAATCAGTAAAACGGCTCCTTATTACAACAATTCTACGCCAAAAGTTTCAGGCGCGCAAGTGAGAGTAGAAAACAGTAACGGAGATGTTTTTACTTTTAACGAAACTGAAACTGGAGTTTATAAATGCACTGATTTTGTTCCTGTAATTGATATGGATTACACACTTTTTGTAGAAGCAGAAGGGCAAAGTTTTACAGCTGTTGAAAAACTCACTTCTGTAACTCCAATTAATAAAGTTGAGCAGAAAATTGTTCCTGATTTTGACGGAAAAGATATAATCGAATTGACTTTTTATTATAACGATCCTGCAGATCAAACTAATTTTTACGTGACCGATTACCAAAGTGAATTCTTGATTTATCCAGAATATGAAATCACAAATGATGAATTTTATAACGGAAATGAAATCAGTACAAGATATTCACATTCAGAGGATATGAAACCTGGAAATACGGTTACAATTACGCACAGAGGTGTCTCTAAAAACTTCTTTAATTATTGGAAATTAATTTTGGAAGCTTCGAGTTCTAATCCGTTTTCTGTTCCACCTGGAAATATTAGAGGAAACATTGTCAATACTACTGATGCTAATAATTTCGCTTTTGGCTATTTTAGACTGTGCGAAGCCGATCAGGTTCCTTACTTGGTACAATAAAAATGGTTATCCATAAAAACACAAAAGCCTTAAACATTCTCGTTTAAAGCTTTTGTGTTTTCCAATCTTTTTTATCAATCTGATACACAAAATTCAATTTTGGTTTTTCGCCAAAATAAGCAACTTCTTCTTCGGCAATTTTGTTTGCCCCCACTCTTGAAATTGCGATTTGCGAACGGATATTTTCGGCACCAATATGAAATCTAACTTTAGAAACATATTCAAAAAGATAATCCAGCATCGTTTTCTTCACACTCAGATTAAAACCTTTTCCCCAGCAGGAAACAGCATAAAAAGTATATCCAATAAAAACACAATCTTCCTCCTGATTGAAATCGTAAAATCTTGTGCTTCCTATAACTGCTTCAGTTTCTTTATTTATAATTTTAAAAGCGCCTTTGCTTTTAATCGCTCCTTCAAAGAAATTTTGAAAGACTTCTTTTTTCCATCGGTCTTTGTTTGGATGTTGTTCCCAAATTTTAGGATCGGAAGCTACTTGGTACAAATCATCAAAATCTTTTTCTTCTAAAGGAGATAGAATACAAAAATCATTTTCTAAAACGGGTTGTAAACTAAAATTCATCATTCTTATTTTTATAAAACTAATTCTTCAAAAATTGGATCCATTAAAAGCGAAGCATACAAAGATTCTATCGAATTTTTGGAACCATGTATCTGCCATTCTAAAGTAACATGATCTAGATTACGGCGCTGTGTAATCAATTTTGATTTTACGCCAGAAGTCGAAAAAAGTTCTTTACATCTTGCGTGACCATCATCGGAACGTTTAAAGGTTATTCGGAGAATTTTATGCTCGTTGATGAGGTCAATTTTATCTTGAAGAACCGTTAGCATCGTTAGGATTATAATAATCATAATCGCTGCACAAGCCGAAGCAAAGTAATAACCCGCTCCTACTCCCATACTAACTGCCGCAACCGACCATATTGTCGCTGCGGTTGTAATTCCCGTAACATGATTATCTGATCTAAAGATGACTCCCGCGCAAAGAAAACCTAAACCAGTTACAATATTAGAAGCTATTCTGTCTGGATTTCCTGCTCCACCGATCCATTCAGACATTAAGGTAAAAAAACAAGCTCCCACAGAAATCATTATTGTGGTGCGAAGTCCAGCCGCTTTTCCTTTGTATTCTCTTTCGGCACCAATTAAAGCTCCCCAAAATGTTGCTAAAAGCAATCTTATGATAATTTCTACTTCCATTTAAGCTTTATATTTTTTCAAATAAAATTACATAAAAAACACAAAAAAACCTTCAAAATTAAACTTTGAAGGTTTTTCACTTTATGTTTTATTTAAAAACTATTTCTCTTTCAATAGCTTTTCTAAATATTCAATTTTATCTTTTTCAGCTTGCAACAAGCGCTCGTAAAGTTTTTTGTTTTCATCAACTGATTCGATTAATTTATCCAATGGATTAAAAGTACAATGATGATTTCCATCATGGTTTCCTACAGTTCCTTGGCTATTATCATAAAAATTATTGAAATAATTGAATACAGCTTCCTCAGAAAAATTCTTTATAGCTTCAACAGTTACTCCCAAAGCTTTTGCAATTTCTATTAATTTTTGTTCATCGACAGCTTCACTATTTTCAATAGCAGAAATAGCTTGTTGGTTTGTTCCTAATGCCTGCGCTAATGCTTCCTGTTTCATATCTTTCAGTTCACGAATGCGGCTAATTTTTCTCCCGATGTGATTTGGTCTTGTTAATGTGCT
>Ga0160502_100724_pt1 | contig 13663 bp, 12 predicted proteins | sample DIDnMG_14_FD_108237 | JGI IMG/M metagenome (GOLD analysis project Ga0160502, IMG submission 108237) | Enriched soil microbial communities from UW Madison campus, WI, USA - DID2933_E24_Xylan MG | ecosystem: Environmental > Terrestrial > Soil > Unclassified | place: USA: Madison, Wisconsin... | reverse complement strand
TGCAGAAGGTAAAATCGCAAAAACGAAATACAATACCTCTAAATTTACTGATGAATATGCTGCAAAATTGCATGCAGAATTGAACGGTATGGTTGAAAGTCAAATGAAAAAAGCAATTGCTGCAACAGCAAGTTTTTGGTATACTGCCTGGGTAAACGCAGGAAAGCCAGATTTAAGTGATTTAGATTCGCCAGCTGTTACTCAAAGAAACTATCAATTCTTGCAAGAAGATTTAAAATTATATCAGAAAGGGAATTTATTCGGAATGAAGAATCAAAACGACTAAATATTCGTTTCAAGTTAGTTTTTGAAACCTAAAAAAAAGGCCCCAAATCGTAAAGATTTGAGGCCTTTTTTAATAAATTGTAATCAATTAATTATGAACATTGGCATATAGTTTCTTATTCTTATTTGCTAAATCTTTAAACTGATATTCCTTTTCTTTCAATACATAAGAAGCTGATTGATAGTATGAAATGGTTTCATCAGCTAAATTTTTGTTTTCAGCTTTCAGTGGAATTTCATCATAATGAATTTGAAATTCAGGAGGAATTCCAGCTTTCTCATTAAGTTTTAACTGAAACTGTTTTATCTGCTGTTTTGGAGAAAGAATCGTTAAAACGTTGTCTTTTATTAAACCTAAATCCTGATAAGTTGCTATAAAAGCTCTAGGTTGATAATCTGATTTAAAGACATCACAACCAAAGAATTTACTTTCGTAATCAAAATTAAGCAATCCAAATAATGTTGGCATTACGTCAATTTGAGACATCAATTTATTAAATTTTTCAGGCTTCGCATTTGGAATATAAATTAAAGCCGGAATTCTATATTTATCTACAGGAAGCTCCGTTTTTCCAGCGCTCGAAGCACAATGGTCAGCAATAATTACAAAAACGGTATTCTTGAACCAAGGCTGTTTTTCAGCTTGTTTAAAGAATTGGCTTAAAGCGTAATCGGTATATTTTACACCTCCGTCACGAGATTTGATATTTCCAGGAATATCAATTTTATTATTAGGATATGTAAAAGGTCTGTGATTACTAACCGTCATAATATGGTTGAAGAAAGGCTTGTTTTGCTTTGCTTCAACATTCATGATTTTGATCGCTTTATTGTACATATCTTCGTCACAAACTCCCCAGACATTAGAAAAAGTCACTTCGTTTTCTGCAAAATTCGATTTGTCAATAATTTGATATCCATTTCCAGAATAAAAATCTTGCATGTTATCAAAAAAAGCATCGCCGCCGTACATGAATTTTACATTGTAACCTTTTTGAAGAAAAACAGATCCAGTCGAAAATTTGTTTTTGTTATCCTCTCTTTTTACAACACTTTCGCCGGCAGTAGGCGGAAGACACAAAGTAACCGCTTCTAGACCGCGTACAGTTCTGTTTCCAGCGGCATATACATTTGTAAACAGCAAGCTTTTTTGAGCAAGACTATCTAAGAAAGGAGTAATATTTTGTTCGTTTCCGTACATTTTCATGAAATCAGCACTTAAACTTTCAATCGTTATTAAAACCACATTTTTACGTTGTTCAAGCGAATCTTCTTTTATTTCGTGTAAAGTATTTTTTCCTGAAATAGTTGGAATTTCTTGTTTTAATATTGCGAAGGCTTTTTCGTTTGGAATCGTTTTGTAGAATTTAAAATAATCCAATTTATTGTTCTGAAAAGCCAAATAGAACTTGTAAATTCCATTTGATTGCAATTCATTAACGAATACATTTTTAGAGTTTTCTGTTTTAGCTAAACTCGGAACAGCCAATAAAGAAAAAACAAATAAAACGGCATAAACAGCTGTAATTTTTAATTTTTCATTGAAACTAGGAATCTCGTCAATATAGTTTCTTGATTTTTTTATGATGAAAAACGTAATAATTCCAGTAATAATAAACAAGGCAGAGAAAATTGGAACTACAGGATAAGACTGCATGATGTTTCCAATTACTTCGTTAGTATAAATCAGATAGTTTACAGCGATGAAATTGTATTTTACACCAAATTCATTCCAAAAGAAAAATTCGCTTATTCCATTTTGAAGAATTAATAAAACGTATAAAAAGATCACAAATGCAAAAAGCCAAAATCTAATTTTATCTCTTTGTTTTGGCAAGAAAAGAAAAAGTGAAAATAAAAGTGTTTTTATAGAAACAAAAATCAAAACGATTCTTGGTAAAGCGCCACCGTATTCATCAAAAATGCTTTTTCCAGAAGCCGTATAAATTAAAAGCGCTACAAAACCTCCAAGAATAATGTATCCGTAAGGTTTGTTGTATTTAGAATTTGAAATAAAAATAAGATAAAGCCACAGGAAGCCCGAAGCTAAAATAAAAACAAAAAAGTCTGAAACTAAACCTAATGAAAAGATTTTCAGGCTTTCAGTAAATGTAAACGAACTTTGTGTAATTGGATGAAATAGTAAAACTATTCTAAGTATGAAACTCACAATAAAATAGAATACTGTAAGATTGTAAAAAGGTGAAAGTTTTTTATAAAAATCCATATGTTTTATTTTTTTACAAAATTACTTTCGAATGATTAACGCTAGATTAAGTTCAACTTTTACCTTACTTAACATTAACTTAATGTTTGCTTAAGATGCTGATTATCTTTATTTCTTGATATTTAGGCTTATTTCTGAGAGCGAAATTCTCTATCTTTGAATTGTAAAATGGAATGCGAATCTTAATTAAATACGATAAATGCATATTTTAATAGTAGAAGACGAATTAGGAATTGTTCAGTTTCTAAAACAAGGTTTACAAGAAGAAGGCTATCAAATAACTACTGCAAGTGACGGTTCTAAAGGTTTTGAACTGGTTCAAGAACAAAAGTTTGACCTGATTCTTTTAGATTGGATGCTGCCAAAAATCAACGGACTTGATCTGTGTAAAGCCATTAGAGTTAAAGACCAAACCACGCCAATTATTTTTTTAACAGCAAAAGATACCGTGCAGGAAACAATTGAAGGATTGAAAGCGGGCGCAAACGATTATATTAAAAAGCCTTTCAGTTTTGAGGAATTGGTTGAGCGTGTTAAGGTGCATTTTAGGAATAAAAATCAAACTGAGAGCTTGACGCTTGGAAACATTACAATGGATTTGTCTAAGCACATTGTTTTAAAAGGTGAGGAGGAAATTTCGTTAACGCAGCGAGAGTTTGAGTTATTAGCGTATTTGATTCAGAATAAAGGAAAAGTTTGTACTAGAAATCAGATTTTGAGAGATGTCTGGGAAATCAATTTTGAATATGATACAGGCGTTATAGATGTTTTTATGAATGCAATTCGTAAAAAGCTAAACCTAAAAATTGAAGAAGATTACATAAAAACCATCCGCGGCATAGGTTATATTGCCAATGATTAACACATGACATCATTATCCTTTAGAAATAGAATTGCATTAAATTATATTGTAGGTACCGGACTGTTGGTTTTAGCAGTTTTTTCGGCTATTTATTTTATTGTAAAACTGACAGTTTATAATCATATTGATGAAAATCTAAACATAGAAGTTCAGGATCATTTAAAAGAACTAAAAATTGAAAATGGTGTTGTGATTTTTATGGATGCTGAAGAATGGGAGGAAAGAGAACACAATTCTGTTGACGTGAATCCAGTTTTTGTTCAGTTTTTGGATTTGAACAAGAAAATCATTGAAAAGTCTCCTAATTTAAAGAATGAAAAGCTAGTTTTTCATGACAATAAAGATCATTTTGAGCTTTATGATACCAAATTATTGGACAATAAAATTCGTCAAATTCAAGTTCCGCTACATATAAAATCAAGAAAAATAGGGTATTTAATTATTGCCATGTCATTGTCTGATTCTTCAAAGGTTTTGGATAATCTGATGGATACTTTGCTGATTACTTTTCCGATCATTCTGTTGATTTTGTTTTTTCTTGCGAGATTTTATGCTGGACGAAGTATTAAACCGATAAATAACATTATTCAAACCTCTAAGATTATTACAAAAGATAATCTTAAAGCGCGAATTCCGTTGCCAAAAACAAGAGACGAATTGTTTACGCTTTCCAAAACAATCAACAATTTATTGAACCGAATTGAAGATGCAATTGAACGCGAAAAACAGTTTACTTCTGATGCTTCGCATGAGTTAAGAACGCCACTTACAGTTATTAAAGGAACACTTGAAGTGCTTATTCGTAAACCTAGGGATAGCAAGGAATACGAAGAAAAAATTAATTATTGTATTAATGAGGTTGACCACTTAAATTCTCTCGTAGATCAGTTGCTTATGATGGCTAGATTTGAGAATCAAAAACAGAATATTCTTAAAGAAAATGTTTATCTAAATGCAGTAATTTTAGATGTCCTCAAATTAAATATAGAGAAAATTAAATCAGCAAGAATTAATGTGATTTTGGACGCTTCGGAAGAGTTTTATATTTATTCAGATAATTATTTGGCGGTAACGATTCTTCGAAATATAATTTCAAATGCTATAAAATATTCAAAATTTGACAGTGAGGTTAAAATTTCATTATCGAGAGAAAACCATAAAATAAACTGTATTATTTCAGATCAAGGAATCGGAATTGCGAAGAAAGATTTAGAGTCTATTTTGAATCCGTTTTTTAGATCAGATTCATTAAATCATTCTGAAATTAAAGGAACTGGACTTGGCTTATTTATTGTAAAAAGAATGACAGATTTGCTTCAGATTAAATTTAAAATTGAAAGCGAAATAGGAAAGGGAACCAAAGTGTTGCTGGTTTTTGAAGAATATAATAATTCGTTAAAGTAATTCTAAAATCATTAAGCAAAATGCTGTTGAAAGCGTTTTTTAACAATAAACTACCGTTAAGTTAAAATAAAAATTGCTTTTTAATTATTTTATCTAGTATATTTGCAACCGAATCAAAGAAGTAAAAAACAAAACAAATCATGATTTCAATTCAATTACATCATCATCATTTACATTATTGCTCTCAAGCGATGTGTTAATGGTATGCATGTAAATCATCATATTTTAAAACCCGTTTGAGTACATCAAACGGGTTTTTTAATTCTAACTCTCTTTGTACTCAAACTATTAATCCAAACAAACAACTAAAAAATGAGTACTTTAAAAATTGCAATTCAAAAATCTGGTCGTTTAAACGAAGACAGTATCCAAATTCTAAAAGACTGCGGTATTTCAATCAACAACGGAATCGACCAATTAAAAGCAGAAGCTTCAAATTTTCCTCTTGAAGTTTTATACCTGAGAAATTCTGATATTCCGCAATATTTAATTGATGGAGTTGTAGATTTAGCAATCGTTGGTGACAATCTTTTGGTAGAAAAAGGAAAAGGAATTGAAGTAGTTCAGAAATTGGGATTCTCAAAATGCAAAGTTTCTGTAGCTGTTCCAAAAACTTTTGAATACAATTCAGTTCAAGATTTAGCCAATCTTCGTGTTGCGACTTCATATCCAAACACTGTTAACGAATATTTCAGTAAATTTGGTCTAACTGTCGACATTCACCAAATTTCTGGTTCTGTTGAAATTGCCCCAAATATTGGTCTTGCAGATGCAATTGTAGATATTGTTTCAAGTGGAAGCACTTTATTCAAAAACAACTTAAAAGAGGTTGAAGTTATTTTGAAAAGTGAAGCAGTTTTAGCAGTTTCTCCAAAAGTTTCTCCAGAAATCCAAAAACACATTGATACTTTAAAATTCAGAATTCAAGCGGTTTTAAGAGCTAGAAATTCAAAATATATCCTAATGAACGTTCCAAACGATAAAATCGATGCTGTTGGAAAAATTCTTCCAGTTTTGAGAAGTTTAACGGTTCTTCCGTTGGCGCAAGAAGGTTGGAGCAGTGTTCACTCTGTAATCGATAAAGATACTTTTTGGGACGTAATCGATCAATTAAAAGAAGTAGGAGCAGAAGGAATTCTGGTTTGCCCAATTGAGAAAATGGTTCTGTAGGGCTTCGCCCGCTTTAGGCAGTAGGCTTTAAGCTTTAGGCTTTTGAAAAGTTTGCTCCTTAAGAAAAAAAATAAACACAACGTTAATAAAGCCTAAAGCCTACAGCTTAAAGCTTAAAGCTTAAGAAAATGAATAAAATAGACAATCCAAAACCAGAGACCTGGTCAGAAATACTAAAAAGACCAACTCAAACAGTTGACGATATTGAAGTTACGGTAAAAGAAATTTTCAAAGAAGTTCAAAGAAAAGGAGATGAAGCTGTTGCTAAATACACTTCTATTTTTGACGGAATTTCATTAGATAATTATGAAGTTTCTCAACAAGAAATTAATGAAGCCATTAGCTTGATTCCAAGTGAATTAAAAGAAGCTATTGAATTAGCAAAAAACAATATTTATAAATTCCACAACGCTCAAAAAACAGACAGAGTCGAAGTTGAAACAATCGAAGGAGTAAATTGCTGGCAGGAAAAAAGGCCAATTCAGAAAATTGGGTTATACATTCCAGGAGGAACAGCTCCCTTATTTTCTACTGTTTTAATGTTGGCAGTTCCAGCTGAAATTGCGGGCAGTAAAGAAGTTGTATTGTGTTCTCCGCCAGATAAAAAAGGAAAAATTAATCCAGCAATTTTATATGCGGCAAATTTATGTGGTGTAACTAAAATTCTAAAAGTTGGCGGAATTCAGGCGATTGCTGGAATGACTTTCGGAACGCAATCCATTCCTAAAGTGTATAAAATTTTCGGACCTGGAAATCAGTTTGTAACAGTAGCAAAACAATTGGCAACGCAATTTGGAGTTGCAATCGATATGCCTGCAGGACCTTCAGAATTATTAATTGTGGCTGATGACACAGCGGTTCCTGCTTTTGTTGCTTCAGATCTATTATCTCAAGCAGAACACGGAACAGATAGTCAGGTGATTTTAGTTTCGACTTCAAGAAAACTAATTGATGAAGTTGAAAAAGAAGTTCAGTCGCAACTAGAAGTGCTTCCAAGAAAAGCAATCGCAGAGAAAGCAATCGAAAACTCTAAATTGATTTATGTTGAAAATGATCAGATTGCTTTAGACTTAATCAATGAATATGGGCCAGAACACTTTATAATCTGTTCAGAATACGATGATTTCTACTGTAACGGAATCGTAAATGCCGGTTCTGTTTTCATCGGAAATTATACGCCTGAAAGTGCTGGAGATTACGCTTCAGGAACCAATCATACATTGCCAACAAATGGCTATGCTAAAAATTACAGTGGTGTAAATCTGGATAGTTTTATGAAATCGATGACATTCCAAAAGATTACAAAAACTGGAATTTTGAATATAGGAAGCGCCATTGAAAAAATGGCTGAAGCTGAGGGTTTACAAGCTCACAAAAATGCTGTAACACTTCGATTAAAAGATTTAGAATAAAGAAATAAAACAATGAGTACCTTCGATATAAATACTATAACACGTGAAAACGTGAAGTCTTTAAAACCGTATTCTTCTGCAAGAGATGAGTTTGAAGATTTTGATACAGCCGATATGATTTTTCTGGATGCCAATGAAAATCCGTTTCAAAATGGAGTAAATCGTTATCCAGATCCGCAGCAGAATTCGGTTAAAGCAATTTTGGCTAAAAATAATTTAGTAAAACAAAATCAGATTTTGCTAGGAAACGGAAGTGATGAAGTTTTAGATTTACTTTTCAGAGCTTTCTGCGAACCTAATAAAGACAATATTATTTCGTTGCCACCAACATACGGAATGTATGGCGTTTTAGCGAATATTAATGCTGTTGAAAACAGAGAAATTCTCCTATCGACAGATTTTCAGCCACAAGTTGAAAAGATTCTAGAAGCGGTTGACGAGAATACAAAAATCATCTTTTTATGTTCACCAAATAATCCGACAGGGAATTCATTTTCAGATGAAAGTGTCGTGAAATTACTTCAAAACTTTAACGGTTTAGTTGTAATTGATGAAGCTTATATTGACTTCTCAGATAAAGAAAGCTGGCTGACAGAAATCGATGAATATCCAAATTTAGTCATCACACAAACGCTTTCTAAAGCTTATGGTTTGGCTGGAATTCGTCTAGGGATTTGTTATGGTTCGGATGCTGTAATTTCGATTTTAAATAAAATCAAACCGCCTTATAACGTAAACGAATTGACTCAACAACGAGCGATAGAACGTTTGAAAGATTCTGAAAAAATAAAGCAAGAAATAGCTTCTATTATTGAGCAAAGAGAAGAATTGCTTAAAGTTTTGCTTGAAGTGAGTTTTGTAGAAAAAGTATATCCAACAGAAGCCAATTTTATTTTAGCCAAAGTGGATGATGCTAACAAAAGGTACGATCAATTAATTGAAAAAGGAATCGTTATCAGAAACAGAACTACACAACCTTTATGTGAAAACTGTCTTCGTTTTACAATTGGAACAAAAGAAGAAAATGCAGTTGTAATTAGAGAATTTAAGCGATTAAGTTAGGAATTTATTTAACCGCAAAGTTCGCAAAGAATTACGCAAAGAACACAAAGTCATTTTGCCATCGAGATTTAATATAATTCGTGAATTCGTGGCGGAAAAAAAATAAAATATGAAAAAAGTACTTTTTATCGATCGCGATGGAACGATCGTTTTAGAACCTGAAAATTTACAATTAGACAGCTTAGATAAATTAGAGTTTTATCCAAAAGCGTTTCAGTATCTGGCTAAAATTGCTAGTGAATTAGATTACGAACTAGCGATGGTAACCAACCAAGACGGCTTAGGAACAGATAGTTTTCCAGAAGATACGTTTTGGCCAACACAGAATTTTATTCTAAAAGCATTTGAAAATGAAGGAGTTGTTTTTGATGAAATTTTTGTAGACAGATCTTTTCCAGAAGAAAATGCACCAACACGCAAACCACGAACTGGAATGCTGACTAAATATTTGAATAATCCAGAATATGATTTAGCAAATTCTTTTGTTTTAGGTGATCGTTTAACGGATGTTGAATTAGCGAAAAATCTGGGTGCAAAAGCCATTTTTATGAATAATACAGATGGAGCAGGAAGCAATGAAATTTCATCTAAACGTGAGGAATTAAACGAAACAATCGTTTTACAATCAATGGATTGGAAGAAAATCTATGAGTTTTTAAAGTTAGAGGCACGTTCAGCATCGATTACAAGAAAAACGAACGAAACAGATATTTATATCAACTTAAACCTTGACGGAACAGGGAAAAGCAAAATCGACACTGGAATTGCGTTTTTTGACCACATGTTAGATCAAATCTCACGTCACGGTCAAATGGACTTGGAAATCACTGTAAAAGGTGATTTAGAAGTAGATGAGCACCATACGATTGAAGATACTGCTATTGCTTTAGGAGAAGTTTTTGCGAAAGCACTAGGAAATAAACTAGGAATTGAGCGTTACGGATTCTGTCTTCCAATGGATGATTGTTTAGCGCAAGCAGCAATTGACTTCGGAGGAAGAAACTGGCTGATTTGGGAAACGGAATTTAAACGTGAAATGGTTGGGAAAATGCCAACTGAAATGTTCTATCATTTCTTCAAATCATTTACAGACGGTGCAAAAGCCAACTTAAATATCAAAGCAGAAGGAATCAACGAACATCATAAAATTGAAGCCATTTTTAAAGCTTTTGCGAAAGCAATAAAAGTAGCCGTAAAAAGAGATACAGAAAAAATGATTTTGCCTTCGACGAAAGGAATGCTTTAAAGTTTATGGTTGTTGGTTGATAGTGGTTAGCCATCAACCAATAACCATCAACCAACAACTAAAAAGAATGAAAATAGTAATTATAAATTACGGAGCAGGAAATATTCAGAGCATTATGTTTGCTATTGAACGATTGGGTTTTAAGGCGGTTTTGAGTAATAAGCCGGACGAAATTAAATCGGCTGATAAAGTGATTTTTCCTGGCGTGGGCGAGGCGGGTTCAGCAATGACGAAACTTCGCGAAAGTGGTTTAGAAAGTTTGATTCCGCAATTGAAACAGCCTGTTTTAGGGATTTGTCTTGGTATGCAATTGATGTGCAACAAAACAGAAGAAGGAAATACAGAAGGTTTAGGGATTTTTGATGTGGATGTTTTGAAATTTTCAAACAACGTAAAAGTGCCACAAATGGGATGGAATCAGATTTATGATTTAAAAACCGATTTGTTCAAAGGCATTTCTGAGAATGAATTCATGTATTTGGTTCATAGTTTTTATGCGCCAAATTGCGATGAAGCTATTGCTACAACGAATTACGACGTTGAATATGCATCGGCATTACAAAAAGATAATTTTTACGGAACTCAATTTCACCCAGAAAAAAGCGGAGATGTTGGAGAAAAGATTCTAGGTAATTTCTTAAAAATGTAAAAATTCAATATCAAAAATCAATTTCAATATCAAAATTCAATAAAAACATTAATCGGTTTTGGAGATCAAAAATCTAAAATCGTTAATCTAAAATCTAAAATTAAATGCGAATAATACCAGCCATAGATATCATTGAAGGAAAATGCGTTCGTTTGTCCAAAGGTGATTATGATACGAAAATAATTTACAATGAAAATCCGCTTGAAGTGGCGAAATCATTTGAGGCACACGGAATCAAATATTTACATTTAGTAGATCTTGACGGTGCAAAATCAAGCAAAATTGTCAACTATAAGATTTTGGAACAAATCGCAACGCAAACAGGATTAAAAATTGATTTTGGAGGCGGTTTGAAATCGGATGACGATTTAAGAATTGCTTTTGAAAGCGGTGCAAACCAAATTACAGGCGGAAGTATCGCGGTAAAAAACAGAGAAATCTTCGAAAAGTGGATTTCAGAATATGGTTCAGAAAAAATTATTTTGGGAGCTGATGCAAAAGATGAAAAAATTGCGGTTTCTGGCTGGTTAGAAGAATCAAATGAAGATTTGGTTCCGTTTATTCAAGATTATCAAACCAAAGGAATTCAGTACGTTATTTGTACAGATATTGCCAAAGACGGAATGCTTCAAGGTCCAAGTTTTGATTTGTATGATAAAATTTTAGCGGAAGCAAAAGGCGTAAAATTAATCGCTTCTGGCGGAATTTCAACTTTCGACGAATTACCAAAATTAGCTGAATTAGGCTGTGAAGGAACTATAATTGGAAAAGCGATTTACGAAGGAAGAATTAGTTTGAAACAACTAGAGAATTATATTATTGGTAAAATGTAAAAAGTGAATTGTAAAATAAATGTTCAACGTTTTACAAAAACATTTCACATCTTACATCTAACAATTAACTAAAATAAAAATGTTAGCAAAAAGAATTATACCTTGCTTAGATATAAAAAACGGAAGAACTGTAAAAGGTGTTAATTTCGTTGATTTACGCGATGCTGGAGATCCTGTTGAATTGGCTGAAATTTATTCGGCTGAAGGTGCAGATGAATTGGTTTTTCTGGATATTTCAGCAACCGAAGAAAGACGTAAAACACTAATAAATATGGTACGAAGCGTGGCAGAAAAAATCAATATTCCGTTTACAGTTGGCGGCGGAATTTCATCTGTAGAAGATGTTGATATTCTGCTTAATAATGGAGCTGATAAAGTTTCGATTAATTCATCGGCAGTAAAAAATCCGCAATTGATTAATGATTTGGCTCAGAAATTTGGAAGCCAATGTGTTGTCGTTGCAATCGATGCGAAACAAATCGACGGACAATGGATTGTTCATTTGGTTGGTGGTAAAGTACCAACAGAACTGAATCTGTTTGATTGGGCGGTTGAAGTGGCAGAACGCGGTGCGGGAGAAATCCTTTTTACTTCGATGGACAACGACGGAACTAAAAATGGTTTTGCAAATGAAGCTTTGGCGAAACTTTCAGAACTAGTAAATATTCCTATTATTGCTTCAGGAGGCGCTGGAAATATTCAGCATTTTGTAGATTCTTTCAAAGAAGGAAAAGCTGATGCAGCTTTAGCAGCAAGTGTTTTTCACTTTAAGGAAATAGAAATCAAAGCTTTGAAACAAGAATTAAAAAACAATGGTATTGAAGTAAGGTTGTAAAGAATCCAAATTTTAAAATTCCAAATTCCAACCAATAAATAAAAAAATCAATTTCAGCTTTGAGAATCTAAAATCTGAAATCAAAAATCTAAAATAATTATGGACATCGATATCAAAAGCGCACACGGATTAATTCCGGCTATAATCCAAGATTCAGAAACAAAAAATGTTTTGATGCTGGGTTATATGAACGAAGAATCGCTTCAAAAAACAATAGAAACCCAAAAAGTAACTTTTTTCAGCCGTTCAAAACAAAGACTTTGGACAAAAGGCGAGGAAAGTGGTAACTTTTTGAACTTAGTAAGTATCAAAAACGACTGCGACGGAGATACGCTTTTAATTCAGGCGAAACCTGTTGGACCAACGTGCCACACAGGTGCAGATACTTGCTGGCAAGAACCAAACAATGCGAATTATGGTTTCATTTCTCAGTTAGAAAATACAATTAAAACTCGTAGAGAAAATGCTGATTCTGAGAAAAGTTATGTAGCTTCTTTATTCGAAAAAGGAATCAATAAAATAGCTCAAAAAGTTGGAGAAGAAGCTGTAGAAGTTGTTATTGAAGCAAAAGATAATAACGATGATTTATTTCTTAGCGAAAGCGCTGATTTACTTTTCCATTATTTAATTCTGCTTCAAGCAAAAGGTTTTCAGCTGAATGATGTTATTGAAGTTTTGAAAAAGCGTCAGAAATAGGTTTTAAATAATAGAAATTGTCAATTAATATAGCCTGCGGTTTCAACCGCGGGAAACGTATTGTTATATTGCATGCGCTCCCGCGGTTGAAACCGTGGGCAATGTTTAATACTATTCGGTAAACTTAAAAACCGCAAATTCTGCTGGTTGATGAAAACCAAACTTTGAAGTCGAAATGACAAATTATACGATTAAACAATTAACCAAATAAACGGTTAAACAAATTATTCGATAAACTCAAAAACAGCAAATTCTTCAGGCTGATGAAATCCAAATTTTGAACTCTTATAAGGTTGTAAAGCAAGATATTCAGTTGTGTTACCATAATCAATTCTAAAAGCATTTCCTTTCCATTTCGTTCCGATTTTTGGTTTTATAAAACCACCATTTTCAATTTTTTCAAGACTAGAAAAGGGAATTTTTATTTCAGCTGTATATCCATCAGAATTTATATTGCTTACAGTTTCTATTCCTTTAATATCAAAATTTAGTTCTGTATTCCATCCTCCGCATTCTGGCGAAATACATTTTAAAAGCAAATCATAATTTGTAGAAAATGCATTTACTCCAACTTCAATATAATTGTGGCTGTCTCCATCTGGATCTAGAAAAATTTCAACCAAATCATCGGTGTAGAAAATTTGAGAATCTTTGTCTTGTGTTTTTCCAATAATATTAGAATCTGTGCATTTATAAGCTAAATAGAGATTTTTTTTATCCCACGAAAGTGAAACAAATGTATTCTGTACTGCTTTTTTTTCTGAATCATGAATTACAAAAGGCCCTAAAAATGGAGTTTTCCAATCAGATAAATCGCCATCAATGCTTATTTTGCTCTTTGTTTTTGGAATGGGAATATTTTGCGAATTAACAGCCGCTGTTATTATTACGGCCAAAGACGAAAGTATGGTGTCAAATCTCATATTTAAATTCTAATATTTTGAAACCACTAAAATAGAGAAGATTAATTAAAATTGGAGGC
>Ga0160502_100711_pt1 | contig 14145 bp, 10 predicted proteins | sample DIDnMG_14_FD_108237 | JGI IMG/M metagenome (GOLD analysis project Ga0160502, IMG submission 108237) | Enriched soil microbial communities from UW Madison campus, WI, USA - DID2933_E24_Xylan MG | ecosystem: Environmental > Terrestrial > Soil > Unclassified | place: USA: Madison, Wisconsin... | reverse complement strand
CGTAAAAGTACGTAAAAAAAAGATTTAAATAAATGTGATTGTTGTACTTTTGCCTTTCTATATAACAAAAAGTATATTCACTCATATTATGGATAGGTTTTCATTTTTAAACGCAGCGCATACTGAGTTTTTTGCACAATTATACGATCAATATTTAGTAAACCCAGACAGCGTTGAGCCTAGCTGGAGAAGTTTCTTTCAAGGTTTTGACTTTGGACAAACTACTTATAATGACGAAAATCCGGTGCAAACGATCGTTGAGTACGTGACTAGCGATAACACAGATTACAGTCAGATTTCTGAAAAATTAAAGAAAGAATTCAACGTTTTAAAATTAATTGACGGATACCGTACGCGCGGGCATTTATTCACGAAAACAAATCCTGTTCGTGACCGTAGAACTTCATCTCCAACTTTGGATATTGAAAACTTCGGATTATCTACAGCTGACCTTTCAACTGTTTTTGATGCTGCACAAACAATCGGAATGGTGCCATCTTCTTTACAAGATATCGTAAATCGCCTTAAAGCAATTTACTGCCAGCATATCGGTATTGAGTATATGTACATTAGAAATCCTAATGTTGTAAAATGGATTCAGGACAAATTAGCTGTAAATGTTAACCAGCCAAATTTCTCTACAGAAGAAAAGAAAACAATCTTAAATAAATTAAACGAAGCTGTTTCTTTTGAGAACTTCCTTCATACTAAATATGTTGGACAAAAACGTTTCTCATTAGAAGGTGGAGAATCTATCATCCCTGCTTTAGATGCTTTGATCGAGCAAGCTGCTGAAAAAGGTGTTGAACAATTCGTAATGGGAATGGCTCACCGTGGTCGTTTGAATGTTTTAGCAAACATCTTCGGAAAATCTACTCAAGATATCTTTGGTGAGTTTGACGGAAAAGATTACGATCAAGAATATTTTGATGGTGACGTAAAATACCACTTAGGTCTTACTGCCGACAGAAAAACAAGATCTGGAAAAAGCATCAACATCAATTTAGCGCCAAACCCTTCTCACTTAGAAACTGTTGGAGCTGTAATTGAAGGTATTACAAGAGCAAAACAAGATAAATATTTTGCTGACGATTTCTCTAAAGTATTACCAATCGCCGTTCACGGAGATGCTGCAATCGCAGGTCAAGGTATCTTGTACGAAATTATCCAAATGGCACAATTAGATGGTTACAAAACTGGAGGAACCATCCATATTGTAATCAACAACCAAGTTGGATTCACAACAAACTACTTAGACGCTCGTTCATCAACTTATTGTACAGACGTTGCTAAAGTAACTTTATCTCCAGTATTACACGTAAATGCTGATGATGCTGAAGCTGTTGTACATGCTGTATCTTTTGCTTTAGACTACAGAATGCAGTTTGGTCGTGACGTATTTATCGATTTATTAGGATACAGAAAATACGGTCATAACGAAGGAGACGAACCTCGTTTCACTCAGCCAGTTTTATATAAAATCATTGCTAAACATAAAAACCCAAGAGACATTTATGCTGAGAAATTACTTTCTGACGGCGTAATCGATGCTTCTTATGTAAACGGTTTAGAAAAACAATACAAATCTCAATTAGAAGAAAACTTAGAAGCTTCTCGTAAAAAAGATTTGACTATCATTACTCCATTCATGAAAAATGAATGGGATGGATTTGTTCAGGTAACTGATACACAAATGCTTCAAAAAGTAGACACTACTTTTGACAAAAAAGGATTAGATTCTATCATCAATACAATCTCAACTTTACCAGAAGACAAAAAGTTTATCAATAAAATAACTAAAATTGTTACCGACAGAAAAGTTGGATATGACAACAATACACTTGACTGGGGAACTGCAGAAGCGTTAGCTTACGGATCTCTTTTAACTGAAGGTTTTGATGTTCGTATTTCTGGTCAGGACGTTGAACGTGGTACATTCTCTCACCGTCATGCTGTAGTTAAAGTTGAAGATTCTGAAGAAGAAGTTATTCTTTTAGATGCAATCGAAAATAAAAAAGGAAAATTAGGAGTATTCAACTCTTTATTATCTGAATATGGTGTTCTTGGTTTTGATTATGGATATGCATTGGCAAATCCAAATGCTTTAACAATTTGGGAAGCACAATTTGGAGATTTTTCTAACGGTGCTCAAATCATGATTGACCAATATATCTCTTGTGGAGAAGATAAATGGAACAACCAAAATGGTATTGTGATGTTATTGCCACACGGATATGAAGGACAAGGTGCTGAACACTCTTCTGCAAGAATGGAACGTTACTTACAGCTTTGTGCAAGACACAATATGTATGTTGCTGACTGTACAACTCCTGCAAACTTCTTTCACTTGTTGAGAAGACAAATGAAAACGAATTTCCGTAAACCATTGGTAGTTTTCTCTCCAAAAAGTTTATTACGTGATCCAAGATGTGTATCAACTGTTGATGAATTAGCAAATGGAAGTTTCCAAGAGACTATCGATGATAATGCTGTAGATAAAAAAGGTGTTAAAACTTTGGTTTTCTGTACAGGTAAATTCTACTATGATATTGTTGCTGAAAGAGAAAACAATGGAAGAAATGACGTTGCCGTTGTTCGTATCGAGCAATTATTCCCTTTCCCAGTTGAGCAGATTAAAGAAATCATTGCAAAATATCCAAATGCAGATGATTATGTTTGGGCTCAAGAAGAACCTAAAAACATGGGAGCTTACAGCTTTATGTTAATGAACTTTGATCTTGTAAAATGGAGATTAGCTTCATTAAAAGCATACTCTGCTCCTGCATCAGGAAGTTATACACGTGCTAAACGTCGTCACGCAGATGCAATTAGAATGGTATTCGACAAAAACTTATTTAGATAATTAAAAAAATGTTTCAAGTTTCAATCCTGATAATTATCGGGATTGAAACCATAAAAACCTAAAACAAAAACAAGATGATTTTAGAAATGAAAGTCCCATCACCAGGGGAATCAATAAAAGAAGTTGAAATTGCAACTTGGTTAGTAAAAGACGGAGATTATGTAGAGAAAGATCAGGCTATTGCTGAAGTTGATTCAGATAAAGCTACTCTTGAATTGCCTGCTGAAATGAGCGGTGTAATTACACTAAAAGCTGAAGAAGGTGATACAGTTGCAGTAGGTGCTGTAGTTTGTTTAATCGATACAGATGCTGCTAAACCAGCAGGAAGTGCGCCTGCAGCTCCAGCAGCGGAAGCGCCTAAAGCTGAGGCTCCAAAGGCAGAAGTAAAAGCTGAAGCTCCAAAAGCGGCTCCAGTTCAAGCTCCAGCTGCTACAAGTTATGCAGCAGGAACTCCATCTCCAGCAGCAAGAAAAATATTAGACGAGAAAAATATTGCTCCAGCAACAGTTTCTGGAACTGGTAAAGGTGGTAGAATCACTAAAGAAGATGCTGTAAACGCAGTACCTTCAATGGGAACTCCAACTGGTGGAAGCCGTGGAACTGAGCGTACAAAATTATCAATGTTACGTCGTAAAGTAGCAGAAAGATTAGTTTCGGCTAAAAACGAAACTGCTATGCTTACTACTTTCAACGAAGTAAACATGACGCCAATCAACCAAATTCGTAACGAATACAAAGATGCTTTCAAAGCAAAGCATGGTGGTTTAGGTTTAGGTTTCATGTCATTCTTTACAAAAGCAGTTACAAGAGCTTTACAATTATATCCAGATGTTAACTCAATGATGGATGGTGATTACAAAATCGCTTACGATTTTGCTGATATCTCTATCGCAGTTTCTGGACCAAAAGGTTTAATGGTTCCTGTTGTTCGTAATGCTGAACTTTTAACTTTCCGTGGAATTGAAGCTGAAATCAAAAGATTAGCTTTAAGAGCTCGTGACGGTCAAATTACAGTTGACGATATGACTGGAGGAACTTTCACAATCACTAACGGTGGAGTTTTTGGAAGTATGTTATCTACTCCAATCATCAACCCTCCTCAATCAGGAATCTTAGGAATGCACAACATCATCGAGCGTCCGATTGCTGTAAACGGAAAAGTTGAAATTCACCCAATGATGTATGTTGCCCTTTCTTACGATCACAGAATCATCGACGGACGTGAGTCTGTTGGTTTCTTAGTTGCTGTAAAAGAAGCTTTAGAAAATCCATTAGAATTATTGATGAATGGCGATGCTAAACGTGCTTTAGAATTGTAATCACAATCATTTTCAATACAGAAACCTGTTCATTAATTTGAACAGGTTTTTTTTATTTTAAAATATTACCTTTTCTGGTTAAAAAATCAATCTTTAAAAAATTATTTAGAATAAATAACAATAATTTGCTTTGTGTAAGTTCATAACTTACATTTGCCTTATTAAAATCAATTCTAAATAATATGAGTTTTAAAACTTTACTATCTCTTGTAAGTTTTTGCTTTATTTTGTTTGCTTCAACAACAATACAAGCTCAGGAAAAAGCAACTATAAAAGGACAAATTAGTCTCTCAAATAATGACGCTGCAGATAATGTTTCTGTAGTTTTAAAAGGAACCAAAATTGGAACTGTAACAGATAACCTTGGATTTTACGAAATTAAAAATGTAAATCCAGGTAACTATACCATCAGAGTTTCTGCTGTTGGGCATTCTACAAAAGAAGAAAGTATTGTTGTAAACGAAGGTGAAACTTTAACTAGAAACTTTGTCCTAATCAACAATTCAGAACAATTAGAAGAAATCTTCGTTAAAGGAAACGCAAATAAGTATACAAAAGCTGAAAGTAACTACGTTTCTAAAATGACGATTAAAAATCTTGAAAACTCACAAGTTTATAGTGTAGTAACTAAAGATTTAATGAAAGATCAATTGGTTGTTAACCAAGATGAAGCTTTAAAAAATGTTCCGGGACTTTATCAGCTTTGGGCTTCTACTGGTCGTGTTGGTGATGGAGGATCTTACTTTGCTTCTCGCGGTTTCATTACACAAAGTTTATTGAGAAATGGAATTGCCGGTAAAATCACCAATAATGTTGATGCTTCAAACTTAGAAAGACTTGAAAGCATTAAAGGCCCATCTGCAACATTATTCGGAAGTTTATTAACTTCTTATGGAGGTTTAATCAACCGTGTAACGAAAAAACCATCTGAACGTTTTGGTGGTGAAATTTCATATCAGTCAGGAAGTTATGGTCTAAACCGATTAACTGCCGATATAAATACGTCATTAAATGACGACGACACTGCTCTTTTAAGAATTAATGGAGCTTACAACAATGCAAATACTTTCCAAGATTACGGACATACAAGAAGTTACTTCTTTGCTCCTTCTTTCTCTTATAAAGTAAACGACAGATTAACAATCTCTATTGATGCTGAGTTGTCTAATGTAGATGCTTCATCAATGCCGTTGATTTATATCCCGTTTGGTTCAACTCCAAGCAGTTTAGGTTTATATGATGCGAAAGACATCAAAATGAATTGGTCAAGATCTTTCACAGGCGGCGAATTCATGATGAACACTAAAACTAGTAACATTTTTGCGCAGGCAGATTATGCACTTTCAGACAAATGGAAATCTCAAACTGTTTTAAGCACTAGTACAAACCAGTCAGAAGGACCACAAACCTGGTTCTATTTATTAGGAAATAATAAAATGTCCAGAAATGTTTGGAATATTGACGGAAGAGATAACATTTTAGAATTCCAACAAAACTTCAACGGAGAATTTGAATTGTTTGGAATGAAAAACAGAGCTTTAGTTGGAGGTGATATTTATCGTTTAGAAAGTAAAACTGGTTACGGTTATTTACCAACTTTCTTCTATTTTGACGAAGTGGATTACACTGCTGCAAATGCAAATTATTACGATTTTAACCCAAAAGCTGTAGAAGCTCTTTTTGCTGAAGGAACATCATACAAAGCACTTACTTCTCTTACTACTTATAGTGCATATGTTGCAGATGTTATTAATGTAACTGATCGATTAATTCTTTCTGCAGCACTTCGCTTTGATCATTTTCAGAATGACGGAACTTTTGATCCAGCAGGAAATACTAAAACAGGAAATTATTCTCAAAATGCATTGTCTCCAAAATTCGGTGTTGTATATCAAATTGTAAAAGATCAGGTTTCTATTTTTGGAAACTACCAAAACAGTTTCAAAAATGTTGGTTATCTAAATGCTGATTCTAACGGAACACCAGAATTAAAAGCTTTTGATCCAGAAAAAGCAAATCAGTTTGAAGGAGGGGTTAAAATAAATGCTTTTTCTAATAAAGTAAGTGCAACTTTCAGTTATTACAATATCGAAGTAAAAGATATTGTTAGAACTGGACCAATTGCAAATACAAATGTTCAAGATGGAAACCAAACTAGTAAAGGATTTGAAGCTGAGATTACTGCAAATCCAATTTCAGGATTAAACTTCATTTTTGGATATGCTTTCAACAACAGTAAATTAAACAATGCAAATGCAGACGTAAACGGATTACGTCCTGAAACTGCAGGTCCAGAAAACTTAATCAACTACTGGATTAGCTATAGTTTACAGACAAGCAAATTAAAAGGTTTAGGAATTGGTTTTGGAGGAAACTTTGCTGATAAAACTTATGCATACAACAGAAATGTAACTGATGCTAACACTGGTGTAACAGCAACACAAACTTTTACATTGCCATCTTATGCTGTATTAAATGCTGCTTTGTACTACGATCAGCCTAAATATAGATTATCATTAAAGGTAAACAACTTAACAGACGAATTATATTTTAACGGATATACAACTATCAACGTTCAATCACCAAGAATGTTTATGGGATCTGTTGCATATAAATTCTAATACAATATCAAAACACCTTTCCTAACCGAAAGGTGTTTTTTAAATCTAGAGATTATGATTACAATTGCCAGCCTTATTGTTTTTTTAGCTTTTTACACACTTTATTATACTTCAAAAAGAGCCGTATTGTCGTATGATTTAGGCTTTGAAAAATGGATGCAGAAAAACCCTAAACAAACCAAAATTATTGGATTGGGTCTTTTATTATCTGCTTATATAATGTGGCTTTTCACAAAATAATTAGGCTGTGGCACTTTGATGTTTTTTATTCAGCTAATGACAATTGGAAGCTTAATCATCATTCTTACTCCTTTAAAAAAAGTAAACAGTAAAGCACTTTTGGCACTTCTAATTTTTGTCGCATTACTAGAATTCTATTACAATTAAAAAACATTTTTAAATGCCAGCAAATTCAAAATACTTAAATCCTGCTTTTTGGCCTCGTTTTTCTAAAATCACTGCTGCTATTTTAGGAGGATACTTTGTTTCTGTTTCTTTTCATTTAGCTCTGGCGGCTTGGTTTAGTCGAGCAGATGTGCTGATAACAATGGCTTTTAGTGGTTTTATTCTTTGGGTGGCATTAATGGTCGTGGCTTTTTTAGCCAAAAGCGGTTGGAAAATATGGGGAATCTATATTCTGCTGACTTTGCTTTTTTGTCTTTTTATTTATCTAGGTCAAACTTATAACACGACGAAATAACCTCTATGAACAACCGTCATTATAATATCTATTTTCATACACATACTGTAAGCGGAATCGTTATCAGTGTAGCTCTATTTGTAATTTTCTTTGCTGGATCTTTTTCTTTTTTTAGAGATGAAATCATCAATTGGGAAAGAAGTGAATCTACAGCAATAACAAGAGAAATACAATTAGATTACAACAAAGCGCTTCAGCATTTAGATAAAAAATATATTTTAAACGGTCGAAATATCACCATCTCTAAACCTTCAACAGAAGAAAGAGTTGCCATTTATATGGAAGGAACCAAAGATACGCTGGCTCCAAAAGAACAAAAAGAGGGGCAGTTTTTTTATTTAAACCCTAAAAACTTTAAATCATTTACTTACGAAGAATCTTATTCTTTGGGTGAACTTTTATACCGCTTACACTTCTTTGCACAAATTCCATATCCTGTTGGATATTATCTTTCTGGTTTTACAGCTTTATTTTTCTTGTTTGCAATCGTAACAGGAGTTTTGCTTCATTGGAACAAAATTGTTTCAAACTTTTATATGTTCCGTCCAAAAGAAAAACTAAAAACACTTTGGACTGATGCTCACACAGCTTTAGGAATGATTGGTTTACCATTTCAATTTGTTTATGCAGTTACTGGCGCGTTTTTTATGATTAAACTTTTAATTGTGGCTCCCGCGGTAATGGCTTTATATAATGGTGATGAAAACAAATTATATAAGGAGTTAGAATATAATGATCCCGATTATAAATTTGAAAATAAAAAACTAGCCAACCCATTTAATATTGATGAATTGGTTGCTAAAACAAAAAAGAACTGGTCTGATTTTGAAATCACTCGAGTTTTCATTCAAAATTATGGTGATGCAAATATGCACGTTTTGGTTGAAGGCGAACTTTTAAGCCACAAAAAATTTACTGGAATCGGGAAAGTAGTTTACCGAATTGCCGACGGAAAAGTGATTGCCAAAAAAGATCCAATTTCTCAAACTAGCTATTTAGATGTTGTAAAAAATGTTCTCTACAGAATCCACTTTGGCGATTACGGCGGATATGCTTTAAAAATCGTAAGTTTCCTTTTAGGGATTATAACTTGTTTTGTAATTATTTCTGGAGTTATGATTTGGCTAGTTGCCAGACAGAAAAACAATATGCCTGAAAAGAAGAGACGTTTCAACGCTGCTGTTGTTCGTATTTATTTGGCTATTTGTTTGAGTATGTATCCAATTACTGCACTGGCTTTCATTGGAAGTAAAATTTTCTATCCTTTAAGTCAATCTAATTTATTTGCACTTTATTTTGGCGGATGGTTAGTGCTTACAATCTTCTTTATTCTTAAAAAGAACGATTCGTTTACAAACAAATTCTGCTTGATTTCGGGAAGTATTTTAGGCTTTTTGATTCCAATTACCAACGGAATTGTTTCTGGCGATTGGTTTTGGACTTCTTTCATGCAAAACAGAATTCAGATTTTCTTTATTGATGTTTTCTGGATTTTCTTGGCTTCGATTTCATTATATGTTGCTTATCATTTAAAACCTAAAAAAGCAGTTTCTTAAAAATTAGCTTAAATAATTTGCCCTCTATTGATTTTGCGTATACTTTTACGCTTTTAATCAAAAATGGGATTCAAAACGAAAATACGTTTTCTACATAAATGGCTCGGATTAATTTCCGGGCTTATTGTTTTTATCATAAGTATTACGGGTTGCATTTTCTGTTTTCATGACGAAATAAAAGACATTACCAGAAAAGAATGGCGTTTGGTTGAACCTCAAAACAAACCATTTCTTTTACCTTCCGTTTTAGAAGAGAAAGCAAAAGGAATTGTCCCGAAGAATAAAGTGAGTATGATTTCTTATTATGGGAAAAACCGCTCTGCAATTGCTTATACATATTCGGATACTGAAAATCAATATTTATATTTTAATCCGTACACAGGTAAATATTTAAAGACCGAAAATCCCAAAACCGATTTTTTCATTATTGTAGAATACATTCATTTGTATTTACTCCTTCCCGATTATATTGGAAAACATATTATTGGTGGCGCAACGATTATTTTTATCCTTTTATTAATTTCTGGAATTATACAATGGTGGCCTAAAAAGAGAACCGATTTAAAAAGAAGTTTGACGATAAAATGGTCTGCAAAATGGCGTCGTCTCAACTATGATTGGCATAATACTACGGGGTTTTACATTTCTATTATCGCATTAATTTTAGCTATAACCGGACTTACTTTTACTTACGAATGGGTTGGCGACGGAATTTACAAGTCATTCAATTTTGGAGGAGACAAAGCTATAGAAACCAAACTTCCTGTAATTGATACAACACAATTCAAAACCAATTCAATCACGGCAATTGATCGCGCTTTTATCCAGACCACAAAATTACAGCCTAATGCAGAAATGCTTTTTGTTCTTATTCCGAAGCAAAAAGGAGATATTATAAGCACTGGCGCATATCCTCATACGCTCCGTTACGATCATCAAAGCAATTATTATTTTCACCCAAAAGATGGAAAACTAATCCAGAAACAGCCTTTTGAAAATAAAAGCCTCGGTCTGCAAGTTGTAGAAATGAATTATGGAATTCACACAGGTCAAATTCTAGATTTGCCTGGAAAAATCATCGCTTTCATTGTGAGTCTATTTGCAGCAGCTCTTCCTGTAACAGGATTTATAATTTGGTACGGAAGAAATCATAAAAATAAAAAATCTAAAGCATAAAAAAACCGCCCCAAAAAGAGCGGTTTAAATAATTATCTAGAAATTGTAATTAATTAATTTCTGTTAGCTACAGCGTTTTTTTGCATATTCTTAACTGAACTTACTTTACTGTCAACATAGGCTACTTCAGTAAGATTTTTTTCATTGAAAAACATCCATTTTCCAGTTTTCAAACCTTCTGTATACTCCCCTTCTACAGTTTTATTTCCTCTTTCATCATAAGATACCCAAACACCGTCTAATTTTCCATCCTTAAAGAAGCCTTCCTGCTGTATTCTTCCGTTGTTATAATAATAAGTAGCTTTTACTTTATTTCCAACAACTTCTAATTCAGGTTTACCTTCCTGTGCTGTTAAAATTCCTGAGAATAACACAGCCGCTAAAATCACACACTTTTTCATATCTTTAGGTATTAAATGTTATCAAATCGTTATCAAATGTAATCAATAATTTACATTAAAAAAACTTTTACTTAACAATTTGGTAACATTGAATAAAAACTTAACATTGGAAAAGTGTATAAAACAAAAAAACCAGCGCTGAAGCACTGGTTTTGCTGGTATTTTTTAAAAACTGTGTTTTTACTATAACGTTATAATTTCGTAAACTTTTTAGTTCAACAATGAGTTAAGTTGCTTATCAAGTTCAGGATCAGATGGTCTAGGCGCATCCGATTTTACAACATTTCCTTTTGGATCAATCAAAATAAATCTCGGAATACCTGTTACACCGTAATTTACAACAAATTCAGATTCCCAATCTTTATCTGCAAAAAGCTGTGTTCCTCCAAGTTGTTTATCTGTCACAAATTTTTTCCACTTTTCATTGTCTTTCAACTTATCAATAGAAATACTCACAAATTCGATGTTTTTTCCGTGATATTTCTCTTCAATTTTTTGCAAATAAGGAATTTCAGCTCTACAAGGCGCACACCAAGTTGCCCAAAGATCAATGTAAACATATTTACCTTTTAAATCAGAAAGCTTTGTTTTTCCTCCTTTATAATTTTCATAGTCAAAATCTGGAGATGCCTTTCCAACCATTTTATTTGCTTTTACAGCTCTTTCGTATTCTTCGGCTGCGTACTGATGAAAACTTTCAAAACTACTTTTCAAGGCAGTTTTAAATTCAGGAGCGAAATCTCCTTTTTCAAGACTTTCCGTATCAGCTTTTAATTTACCATCAAGTAAAGCAGTGAATTCTGCAGATTCTTTTGCAAAAGCATCTTTCTGAAAATTTTCATCTTTTAAAGCTTGCTGTGCCAAAAAGTTACTTTCGTTTACTCCTTTACCTTTATATACAATCGTTTCATCAAATTCTTTGGCATTCATGGTCAAATTGACTTCAGAATTTGGTTTTAAATATAAATTAGAAGATTCTGTTCCGTCAGAAAACACATAAAAACCTTGTGGAGCATCAAAAGTTGCTGCAAAAACTTCCTTTTTATCAATTGGAATAACTTGTCTGAAATTATTTTTTCCTTTAATTACTAAAGTATCGCTATTTCTGTTGGCGATTTTAGCACTGAATTTAATTGAATTCTTGCCTTGACCTATAACATTCAAGACATTAAATATTACCAAACCTGCAACAAGGAGTTTCTTCATGGGTATTAAAATTAGTTTTTAGAGAATCAAAACTAAAAAATTAATGCTTCGGAATTTCACAATTAACAATTTATTTGAAATTATTCTGAATCAACTTATCACTTTACTATATTATCTTGAATTTTGTATTTACTTTTGCAGTCTAAAATTTTGATTATGTATAGAAGTAATACTTGTGGCGAATTAAACGCTTCAAATATTAATACCGAAGTTACACTTGCGGGCTGGGTTCAAAAATCACTTGATAAAGGATTTATGAATTGGGTCGATCTACGCGACCGTTATGGAATTACACAACTTATTTTCGACGAAAGTCGTACAGATAAAACCGTTTTTGAATTAGCTAAAACTCTTGGAAGAGAATTTGTAATTCAGGTAAAAGGAACTGTTATTGAGCGTGAAGCTAAAAACAAAAACATTCCAACGGGTGAAATCGAAATTTTAGTTTCTGAATTGACTATTTTAAATTCGGCATTAACTCCTCCATTTACAATTGAAGATGAAACTGACGGTGGAGAAGATATCAGAATGAAATACCGTTATTTGGATATCAGAAGAAATCCTGTAAAAAACAGTTTGTTATTCCGTCACAAAGTGGCAATGGAAGTTCGTAAATATCTTTCTGATTTAGATTTCTGCGAAGTTGAAACACTTTATTTAATTAAATCGACTCCAGAAGGAGCAAGAGATTTCGTTGTACCAAGCCGTATGAACGAAGGTCAGTTTTATGCATTGCCGCAATCTCCACAAACTTTCAAACAGCTTTTGATGGTTGGAGGAATGGATAAGTATTTCCAAATCGTGAAATGTTTCCGTGACGAAGATTTACGTGCAGACCGTCAGCCAGAGTTTACTCAGATTGACTGCGAAATGGCATTTGTGGAGCAAGAAGATATTTTGAATATTTTCGAAGGATTGACAAGACATTTATTAAAAGAAATTAAAGGTATTGAAGTAGATAAATTCCCAAGAATTACTTACGACTATGCCATGAAAACATACGGAAACGACAAACCGGATATTCGTTTCGGAATGAAGTTTGGAGAATTAAACGAATTTGCACAACACAAAGAATTCCCTGTTTTCAATGCAGCTGAATTAGTTGTCGGAATCGCTGTTCCTGGAGCTGGAAATTACACTCGTAAAGAAATCGACGGATTAATTGACTGGGTTAAACGTCCTCAAGTTGGAGCGTCTGGAATGGTTTACGTAAAATGTAACGAAGACGGAACATATAAATCATCTGTAGATAAATTCTACGACAATGATGATTTAGCAAAATGGGCAAAAGCAACAGAAGCAAATCCTGGAGATATGATTTTTGTTCTTTCTGGTCCAGCAAACAAAACACGAGCTCAACTTTCTGCTTTACGTATGGAATTAGCAACTCGTTTAGGATTGCGTAATCCTGAAGAATTTGCACCACTTTGGGTTGTTGATTTCCCATTATTGGAACTTGACGAAGAAAGCGGTCGTTACCACGCAATGCACCACCCATTTACTTCTCCAAAACCAGAAGATATGGCTTTGTTAGAAACAGAACCAGGAAAAGTTCGTGCAAACGCTTATGATATGGTTTTAAACGGAAACGAAATTGGAGGTGGATCTATTCGTATTCACGATAAAGCGACACAACAATTAATGTTCAAATATTTAGGATTTACTGAAGAAGAAGCAAAAGCGCAATTCGGATTCTTAATGGATGCTTTCCAATTTGGAGCACCGCCACACGGAGGTTTAGCTTTCGGTTTAGACCGTTTAGTAGCTATTTTAGGCGGACAAGAAACTATTCGAGATTTCATTGCTTTCCCTAAAAACAATTCTGGACGCGATGTAATGATTGATGCTCCAGCTGCAATTGACGATGCACAATTAAAAGAATTACGCATTAAAGTAGATATTGCTTAAATTGAAGTAATTTTTCTAATAAAAACTCAAAAAGCCGTTAAAAATTCAACGGCTTTTATATTTTAACAAAATGTTAGGAAAAATCTTAAATGCGTTTTTTTTTAAATTATCAAATTCCTACAATTGCATCATTTTTATATTCTTACAATTAATGATTCTCAAATTAAGGTATTTTATAAACAAATTGATGCAATAAACCACGTAAAAACACTGTAAATCAATAATTTTTACAAAAAATTAACACGTACATGTCTTTTGTATGAATTTATATGTTACATTTGTTTCATTATAAATTATTATTACAATTACAATGCGTACAGGTACAGTAAAATTTTTCAATGAATCTAAAGGTTATGGATTCATTACAGACGAAGAAACAGGAAAGGACATCTTCG
>Ga0160502_100710_pt1 | contig 14185 bp, 12 predicted proteins | sample DIDnMG_14_FD_108237 | JGI IMG/M metagenome (GOLD analysis project Ga0160502, IMG submission 108237) | Enriched soil microbial communities from UW Madison campus, WI, USA - DID2933_E24_Xylan MG | ecosystem: Environmental > Terrestrial > Soil > Unclassified | place: USA: Madison, Wisconsin... | reverse complement strand
ATTGCATAGGATATTGGTCTGCGCAGAGGCAGATGCAGTTAAAGCGCTAGGCTCTGTAATGGTAAATGATTGCGTGGCCTGGCAATTATTGGCATCAGTAACTGTTACGGTGTAGGTTCCAGCAGTGAGGCCTGTGGCTGTAGCTGCAGTTCCCCCTGATGGAGACCATGAATAGGTATAGCTTGGGGTTCCTCCTGTTGCAGTAACAGTTGCAGATCCCGTTGCAGATCCATTACATAGAATATTTGTCTGTGAAGATGGAGATGCAGTTAAAACTTCTGCAGGCTGGCCTACTGTAATATTGCTTACTGTTGCTGTGCAACCATTGTTATCAGTAATAGTAACGGCATATGTGCCTGCGATAAGTGCAGTTCTGTCTTCGGTAGATGCACCTCCCACCCAGTTATAAGTATATGGAGGTTGACCGCCTGTTGGTGTAAGGTTAATGGCTCCATTAGATCCCCCAAAACATGAAACATTGGTTGGTACCGCAGTTCCACCAAGCGCAGAAGCAGGTTGATTAACTGTAAAGCCAGATAATGTTCTTGAACATGAATTAGCATCAGTTACTGTAACTGTATATGTGCCTGCAGTAAGCCCTGTTCTGTCTTCTGTAGTTGGTCCATCACTCCAAGAGTATGTGTAAGGACCGACACCACCGCTAGGAGTAAAGTTTATAGCTCCAGTATTTCCTCCATAGCATGCAATATGTGTTATGGTTCCTAATCCGGTTATTACTGGAGGTTGGGTTACAGGAATATTGCTGACAATTACTTGGCATGAGTTAGCATCTGTAATGGTAACTGAATATATGCCTGCTGTAAGTCCTGTTCTGTCTTCAGTTGTAGTTATTCCATCATTCCATAAGAATGTATAAGGAGTAGTTCCTCCAGTTGGAGTAAGATTAACAGCTCCAATATTTCCTCCGTTACAAAGCACATTAGTAGGAATTGCTGTTCCGCCAAGTACTGCTGTTGGCTGGCCAACTACAATATTATTTATTGTCTGGCTACAATTGTTGGAGTCGGTAATGGTAACGGAATATGTACCTGCTGTAAGGTTTGTTCTGTCTTGGGTTGTTATTCCACCTCCCCAATTATAAGTATATGATCCGCTGCCTCCCGTAGGGGTAAGATCTATATAACCATTATTTCCTCCATTGCAGGATACATTACCAATAGTAGTTGATCCTGAGATAGCTGAGTTCTGAGCTATTGTAAAGTTTTTAGATATCGAAGTCCCCTCACTATCTGTTATTAAAACAGAATAATTAGTTGGAGCTAAACCTATTGCTGTTGCTGCTGTAGTACTATTGGACCATGCATATGTATAAGGTGATTTCCCTCCTGAGGGAGTTACTGTTGCTGTTCCGTTATTAGTGCCGTTACAAGCAATTGTTTGCGATTGTGTAGCAGATAGGGCTGCATTGGTTGTAAACGAAACAGTATTTCCGTATCCAGTTCCTGCTGAATTTGTTGCGTAGGCTCTATAATATATAGTAGTCCCTGAGGGAAGTGAACTTACAGGAATGGTAAAAGCACCAGTTCCCGCAGTTCCTGCTACTTGTGTTACACCTGGACCATTTATTACTGGATTTGTTGTTAATGACCAGACAATACCTCTATTAAGTACTGTATCACCACCATCAGTATTTGAACCGCCTAATGTAGCTGTAACTGCACCAAAATTTGTTACAGGAGTATTTGTTGTTACTGTTGGAGTAGTAACTCCATTAGCAAATGTAAAATTATCAATAGCAAAATAGTCGTAATTACTGCTTAATTGAATTTCTAATTGATCAATAACTTGGTTAGTATTATTCGAACCGCCTTCAGTGGCAAAATTAACTAATGTAAAACCGTTTCCAGGTAAAGCAAATCCTGTATCTGCACCAGTGGTGTTTCTAACTACAGTAAATACGGTATTTCCTGCAAGTTTTCCTCTAAAGGTTATACTACCGGCACCTCCACCATTAGTTACACCAGGATCGACTTCAGCATTTCCTGATACATAGAACCAAAAACTACTCACTTTAAAAGAGCCAGATGCGGCAGTAATAACACCAGTTTGCCCCATTGCACCAGCAACTACTGGATCGGAGACCTGAATGAAATTTGGAGTAGCATTATAACCAAGGCCTGGAAGTGAAGTTACTGTAAAACCAAAAGGAGAAGTTAGATTAAAAGTTTTACCATTTGATGTGAAATTTGCAACACTGGAAGTGGCACTTTCAAAAGTTTCGGTAAAAGTTTGCGCGTTTATATGCTGTATAGCAAAAAAAAGCAGCGTTATTAGTAGGTAGAGTTTTTTCATAATTTTCTGATGTTTAATTATCTATTTGGTATTGTAACATTATCTTTTTGACTTATATTTCAGACTTAAAAAAGCATCAATAAAGTTTTTTAATATGTATAAACAAGAACTCACGATCATTGTTAAATCTATCATAGACTCAAATACTGTTAGCGAGCAGTTAGAATCTGCTCAACAACTTTCATGTTTTTATAAAAATATCATTAGCTGTACTCATTCAGATGACAATGAAACACTTGTAAATGGAGGTGTAGCTTTATCGAGCTCAGGTGCAGCAGACTGTGTTGATGATTACCTTCGAACAGTTTCTTTTATAAAAGGCATTCATAAGGCCTTAACAAGACTTTTTATTAATTCACCAGAAAAGAGTATTAATATACTTTATGCAGGCTGTGGACCATATGCAACATTAATTCTTCCTTTATTGCCATTATTCGATAAAGGAAGAATTAGCGTTGTTTTAATTGATATTAATCGTTCATCATTAGAATCAGTTCAAAATCTTGTATCTACAATTGGACTTGAAGATTATAATCTTCAAATGATAGAAACCAATGCAATTACTTATAAAATACCAGATGATTTTAAAGTAGATCTTGCTATTTCTGAGACCATGCATTATGCTCTTACAAGAGAACCTCAAGTTGCCATAAGCAGGAATATAATTAAACAACTTCCTTGTGAAGCACTATTTATTCCGCAAGAAATTAGAATTGATTTAGCTTATACTTTTTTTGATTATGAGCCAAGCCTTAGAGTAGACGTAAACGAAGTAAAGGGCTACAAAGAAATGCAGCCCTATCCTCATAAGGTATTTGTAGATAGATTATTTACAATAAACAAAGAACATTTTGAGAGAGTAAACAGTAATTCTAGAATAGAAAGTACTTTTTATGCTCTGCCAGATATTTTTGAAAATTACCCTGATGTTTGTCTTTTTACCGAAATCAAAATTTTTGAAGACATAGAATTACAGACAGCTGAATCTTATATTACAAATCCTTATTGTCTTGTGTCTATGTACGGTACTAAAGATTATTCAGAGATTAAATTAGTATATGATTTTAGTGAAACACCTAAATGGTCCTATCAATTAAAATAATGCTACTACATTTTTTCATTAATTTCTTGGAGGGAAAAGTCCTTCAACACAAATAATGTAATTGATTGTTAAATAGGGTTGCATGTTATTTACAGGAACATTACTACCTGTTGAAGCGGTAACAACGTTACTATTCAAATTTACACTTGGTGTTGATGTTGCAAAACCAAGTGTTGGTGAAAAAGTTCTTGAAACAAGCTGTCCTGGAGTAGCAATTGAAGCGCCATCAACAGGTGTAGAATCTGTAGCTTGTGCGCTGCTTACAGAAATTTTACTAGGCCCAGTATGTACGTGCGCAGGTAAATTATTTACTAAAAGCGTATTAGTTGAACTACCAGCTGTTTCGCCAAGTGTATATATTTCACCTCCTCTACTAGTTCCTTGCCCGATTGCGACTGTACCTTGCAAATTAGGTAAGGCAAAGTTAGTAGTGCCATTGCCACCATAAGTAGTACCTAGAATTGCAAATAAAGCTTGGTTTTGTGAAATAGGAATTAATTGTCCGGCACAAAACATGTAACCTCTAGGAGCAAAATTTCCCGCAAAAATTTTAATTACTCCAATGTATTCATCTTGCATAGTTTTTAAGATTTAATAGTTAATGTTAGCTTTTTAGTTTTAAATAATTTGACAGATTTTTTTTCATGCATGATTGATCTGACCGTATTTTACTACAAAGCTAAATTACTGTATATAAATTGTTTAAGAATAGGGGTTTTTACGTGTTTTCGTAAAAAGTTCTTTTTTGTAACATTTTTAATACAATATCTTAAAAAACATTCAATTTATGTCAGAGAATATTTTTAGAATTATCCTTTACGTGAAGTCATGTTCTCTTCAAAGTTTAAGCAATAAAAAAGGCGGTAATCACTTACCGCCTTTTTAAATTTTAACTTGAAAAATTTAAGCCTTTATTTTTGAAACTAATATAAAGTTCCTGTCGTGCTAAACTTATCGTTTCTTCTGTTCGATATATACTGCACCAGAATTTAATAAGAAGTTTATACTTTCCATCAGAAATTGAACTGTAATAAATTTGAGATGGTTTTTCGTTGTTCACTAGCGGAAGATTTGCCAGTGTTTCATTTACAATTGTATTAATTTCTTCAGGAATTGTTTCTCCGTTAATTTCAAAAGTAACTTCAACTAACTTGAAATTATCTGTATACGTCCAGTTGGTAATATTTTGAGACAATAAATTACCATTCGGAATAATGATTTCGGCACCATTTGGAGCATTAATTTTAGTAGTTCGCAGTCCCATCGATTTAATACGGCCAGATTCTGAACTAATTTCGACAACATCACCAACTTGAATTGGTTTATCAAAAATTAAGATAATACCCGAAACGAAGTTGTTTACAATGTTCTGAAGTCCAAGTCCAACACCGACACCTAATGCCCCTAAAAGAATACTCAATTTATCTAAAGGCATTCCAGAAGCTGCAACTGCAAGCAGATAACCACTTATTAAAACAACTAGACGGGTAATAAGTAATTTTGAATGTTGTCTTTTATTGATATTTTCTTCGTTTTCATCATCAATTTCACCAAAGAAATAAGCAACATATTTCTGTAATAAGTGTGCGGCCCATATAATAATAAAGAATAAAACAATATTTCCAAGTGTAAACGTAATGCTTCCAATAGTATTTGGATGACTTAACAACTTAGTTAAAGAACCTCGAAGCGACTCCCAAATATTCAAATTTGATGCAATTACAATTAGCCACATATAACTAATTACAATGATAAAAGGCTTTTTAAGATTGTCTGATAAACTCTCGTAATCAAACATTTTTTCGATTCCTCTTTTAACTCTAGTAGTATAAATTTGAAGTAAAATAATTTCTAAAATAATCTTCAAAAGAACACTTAAAGCAACAATTTGAGTAAGCGAAATAAAAGCTGTAAGACTAAGCATATTAGAAAGCGAAACTCTACCAAATAAATTGTAAAGAATAGACAAACCATTCAATCCGATAAAAAGGATACTTGCCCATTTAAAAAAGCCTTTTATATAAAGTTCTTCTTTAAGTGTTTTAATCTGAACCAAACCATAGCGAATTCCTAAAACATTAATTGCAACGAAAGCAACACGCTGTAATAATCCGATTGTGATAAATAGATCCAAAAAGCAAAGTGCAAAGAACAATCCTAAAAGGTAAAGCCAGTTTCTCATGGCAACTCCAGACCATTGGTTTTTGAAAAGGAAAATTAAAACTCCAAGCAAGAAAAGCTGAATCAATTCTAAAAATAGAGCAGGAGCATACAAATTAGTAACTACAGCAATATTTAAAGCAATGACCAAAACTGGCAATAAAATGCCTCGGTTTAAATATTTAAAGTTTAAAAGCAAAAGGTTTTCAGCATAACCGTTTACCTTAATGTATTTCATATTTCGGGAAATATACCAAAATAAAAGTCCCATGAAGAAACACAGTGTAATAAGTCCGCCAGCTTTGTAACCAAGATAATATGCAGCAACATTTTCTTCAATGATAATTTTTGCTCCAATGTTATGCGTTACTCTTTTCTTAGCAGCAGAATCATTTATTTGCCATAAAGAAGGATATTCTTTTTTGAAAATACTGATTCCAGATTTCTCCAATTTACTTTCAACAGCAACTAAAGCATTCGAAACTGAAATTTTTCGTTGTACAGTAAGTCTCTTTTTATTGTTTAAAGTAGTCTGATTTTTAGTCATCAAACTATCTGTTGCAACGTATCTTTTTCTAAGATTTCCAAACTCTTTCTTAAACTGTTTACGACGAATAGTATCTTTTATTAAAGTAATTAAAGTTTTGTCTTTACGGAGATCAATAACACGTTTTTTGATGTTTTCAAGATTTAGATTTCGAGCATTAATTGCTTTATTCTGTTCTTCTAATTCTTGTTGGATTTCTTGAAGTACAATGCGGTACATCTGTTGATTTCGCACATTTGGATTAGCGCCTTTTAAACTAGCTAAAATTAAGTCTAGTTTGCTTTCTGTACGTTTCATTTCGCCAAAAAGATGATGAGTGTCACCTGCAAAATCAATGTCGTTGTAAGCGGATTCTAATACTTCTCCGGCTTTTTCAATTGCCATTAAGTAATCACTGTCTGTGGCTGTAGTGTCGTTGAATAGTCTTCCGCGACTTTCTTTTTTTACTGTTTTTTGCCCTTGAGCATAATTAAACTGAGAGAAAAAAAGAAATAAAACTAAGGGGATAAAATAAAAAGTTCTTTTTTGAAAAATCATAATGTAAATGGCTTATTTAGGGAGTCCAAATTTAATTTTTTTTAAAGAACTTTCGGTTAAGAAAAATTAAATTTAAAAACCTTATAACCTTTCATTTTGTGATTTTATCTGAGCTCTCTAAAAGTAATTTCTTTTTTTATTTCTTTTAATGAATTAGAATTGATAATAATAATCGGAGTTAAGGAAAAGGGAAGGACTATTAAAGGGCTGAAATCCTTCTTGAGGAATAAAATGCTAATAATTAATAGTAGTATAATAGTTAAGACGATTAAAAAAGTGATCAAAACTTTAATAGCTTTCTCGATTTTAATTAATTCTTCATTGGTCATTTCGCTTGGTTTCTTTACTTTCATTTTATATTTTTACTTAAGAATTCTCACAAATTTTAATCAAAAAACAGTTTAAAACAATAAGTCAGATTTTTTTGACTACCTAAAAAAATATGGAAGAAGCAGAAACTTGTCCAGCGCAAAGACTTTTAAAAATGCTTTCAGGAAAATGGAAAGCTGAAATTTTCCGTTTGGCTGTAGAAGCGCCATTGCGATTTAATAGTTTACTAAGACAAATTCAGGGATCAAACAAACAATCTTTAGCAACAGCTTTGAAAGAATTGGAAGAAGAGGGGCTTTTAGAAAAAGTAACGATTAAGTTGAAGCCTCTTCATATCGAATATAATTTGACTGAGAAAGGAAAAGCCTTAATTCCAGTTTTTCAACAGTTGGAAGGGTTGGCATAAATTTTTATTTTTAAAATAGAAAGATCCTCAAATACTATTCAGTGCTACCATAGCCACTGATGTTCTCTGAGAATCATCTCCTACATCCAAAAAATAAAAACGTCAGCTAAAAAAAGCAAGACTGATTAATCAATAAAGCTGAATTTATCTTCAAAAACTTGTCCAACTAACGGAATTGGTTTCTTTTGTTCGTTAGCGGCATTTATGATTCCGAAAATCCATAAAATAAAAATAACGTATCCGATATAGCTTAAAAAGTAAAGCGCTGGAACGATAGTTACAATAATAGACAAAGCAACATTTACGACTAAAGAAACCAGAAAAATTCCGAATCCTTGTTTTAAATGGTATCTCACCAAATCACTTTTAGGTGTTAAATCTTTACTTTTAACAAAAGCTATAATCCAACCAATAATAGTGATATAGCTAAGAATAGAAAGGGTTTTATTATTCATAGTTTAAGTTATTTATTGGTTCAAAAATAGAAACTAGGAATAGGACTTGGAATAGTTACTTTGTCTACTGTGCTTTTTGATTGGTATTTGTTGTCTTTAAATGGGTAAGAGGTAAAATGTGTTTTACAAAATGTTAAATTTCTTCTTTCATTAATTTGAAAAATTGCTCTTTTTTTCCTCGCGAAATAGGCACAACAGATTTGTCATTCATATGAACCATTCCTTCGCGAGAATAGCTTACAATCGAATTTACATTGATTAAATGCGATTGATGAACGCGAAAAAACATTGGAGGCTCCAGTAAATCTTCATAATTTTTTAAAGGTTTAGAAACCATAATTTTTCGGCCATCGGTCAAAAAGAAAGTGGTGTAAGAACCAGAAGTTTCACATCTTATAATTTGTTCTAATTTAACTACATACATAGCCTCTTGAGTGGGCAATATGATACGGTCTGGAGTTTTGGTAAGGTTGTTTTGCAATTCGCTTAATTGCTGTTTTTCTAAAACTCTTTCTTGCAAAAGCGAAATCCTTTCAATTGCAGTTCTAAGCTCATCTGGATCAATTGGTTTTAGCAGATAATCTATTGCGCTGTATTTGAAAGCATTAATAGCATGCTGTTCGTAAGCAGTTGTAAAAATAAGATGAAAAGAGTTGAAGGAAATTTGTTTTAGAACATCAAATCCAGTTCCATTTTGAAGCATAATATCCATAAAAACTAAATCAGGCTGCATACGGTCAATTAATTTTACAGCTTCTTCGACACTTTCCGCATAAGCGATAATCTGAATTTCTTCTGGAGCAACCATTTCCAACATAATGGATAAAGCTTCTCGAATGCGTTGTTCGTCTTCTATAATAATAGTTTTGTACATTTTTTTACAATATTGGAATATTAATAATAACAATGCAGCCCGTTTCTCCGTTGTCTGAATTGCGTTCTAAAACCTGAAAGCCAGCATACGGATGGTCTTTTTGCATTTTTGCTAATCTTTCATCAGTAATTGTGGTAGAAAGAGATTTATGGTTTTCGTTTGTTTTCAATTTTCTCGAAGCTGTAAGTCCGATTCCGTTGTCTTTTATGGTGCAGATCAGATTTTTTTGTTGCGTCTGCTGTGAGAAATTAATTTGCAATAGACCTTTTTCTTCTTTTGGTTTTGGTTTTAATCCGTGTTCAACAGCATTTTCAATAAAAGGCTGAATCAAAAGTGGCGGAATAAGAATGTCTTCTTCAACAGATTCGTCACAAACAATAGCATATTCGAAACTATTATTAAGACGCAATTGCTGCAATTCGATGTAATTTTTTAAAGTACTGATTTCTTCTTCTAAGGAAATGTTTTCCTTTCTTGATTGTTCTAGAATCTGGCGTGTGAGTTTGGCAAATTTATTCAAATAAGAAACCGCCGGAATCGTATCTTTCTGCAAAATCATACTCTGAATATTTCCCAAAGCATTAAATATAAAATGCGGATCCATTTGAGAACGCAATAATCTTCTTTCTAACGAAAGCCTGGTTGCAAGGTTTTCAATAGTTTCTTTTTCCATTAATTGCAGCTTCAATTCACTGTTGGTTTGTTCTTGTTTTAAAATTTCTTCACGCTTTAAATAATAACGCTGCCTGAAATAGTAAGAACGAAACATAAAAACAAGTCCAAGCAATAAAACTCCAGCAATTCCATAACCTAAAAGTTTATTTTGCTGCTCCAGTTCATTTTCCAATTCAAGCTGTTTTATGCGCTCCATTTTTTTTGTAGACTCAAATCTGGCATCTGCATTTTGCAAAAGTTTTTGAGTGGTTTCATTATATTTTAACTGATTGTATTTCGTGAACAATGTATCGTATCCATAATACGCTTCAAAATCATGACGTTTTACAGAAACTTCTTTTAAGCAATTGTAAAAGGTAGCTAATAAATAATTATCGGTGTAAGGTAGGCTAAGCTGGTATTTTATCCCTTCAATAAAAAGCATTTCGGCTTTTACATAATTTCCTTTTTCAGTATAATAAAAACCTTGAAGGCCTATAGCGCTTCTGTAAATGATTTTAATATTGTATTTTTTGGCAATTGCTGTAGCTTTTTCAAGGTTATCAAGCAAAGCAGTTTCATTAATTGGTTTCGGACCTTTAGAATAAAGATCTGCCAGATTGATGTAAGCGATTCCGATGTTACTTTTGCTAATGATATCAAAAGATTCTTTTTCGGCAAGTACAACTGTAGTTTTTAAAAAATCCAAAGTCTTTTGCCAATCTTTCTCCGTTCCAGATTCAAGCTTATCGGTCAAATAACCTCCGTACGCTAATCTTGCATACAATTTACTTTCTGGATCTTTTGCTTTATAAGCATGTTCTAAAGCTTCTTGCGCATATTTATGAACCTTTTCTGGCGATGCTGGAGAAAATAGATAGGATATATCGGCCGCAATTTTAGCACATTGATCATGAGCATCTATTTTTGAGAAAAGCGTATAAGAATGCAATAAATGATCGATGGCCTGAGGTTTATCATCTATATAAGACTTTAAATTTCCCATTGCTAGAGAAGCAAAAGCTTTAACTCTTATTTTATTGCTTTTTTGAGCTAAAATATAAGCAGTGTCTGCATAACGAGTAAATTCTTTTAAATGCAATAAACGCCTTTGTGTAAGAGCGAGATACGAATAACAAATAACTTCATCGTCGATATTCTTTTTTTTCTTGGCTAAAGTAAGAGCTTGCTGCTGAATTTTTTTGCTGGCAGATGAATCAGAAAAACGTTTAGAATATCCATAGGACGCAATCTTTTCGACAGCCGAAATTTGTGCATTTATAGGGGCGATAAAAACCAAAAAAAGAAACGAGAACAACCATTTCGTTTTCCTGTTTTTGATCTGATTTAAAGTAGTTTTTTCGTGCATATATTGTGGTAATTAAGGCCAAAGTACAAATTGAAAATAGACTGACCAAACAAAACACCCAGCAAATTTGACTAGAAAATCCTTTGCAAAGTCTCTGTGTAGAAGTGGTTAAAGAGCGCTTTTTCTCGATACTAGTATAGAATTACCAAATAAAAATCTAAAGCATCCATTTGCCAATTTCGAATTGTGGCAAGTTGATCTTCGTAGTAATCTTGCTGGTATAAATCATTTTTAAAACTATAAAATTATGAATAGGAATTTTTTTACATTGCTAATGATCGCTTGCCTTTTTATATCATCATTAAGTTATGGGCAAGAAGATAAACGCATTAAAATAGAAATCGCTTTGAAAGATGGTAACAAAACCACAAAAGCGGTATTAAGATCTGCTACATTTTCTTTTACAAAATCTACAGCCATTGGAACAGAATCTGAGATCAAAAACAATTACTATTTTTCTCTTGATTTTGAGAAACAAGATATTGCCTTGCTGGCTGTATTTATGAAAAATAAAGCAGGGGTTGATGGTCAGATTACAATGATCGATACATTTGGAAAGCTTCCTACGAGAAAATTTGATTTTACAAAAGGAAGAATTGATTCTTTAAGCGATCAATTAACTGCCGATTATACTAGTTCTTACATCTCACTTCTTTGTGATTCTCTGATTATTGATGGCGTTAAAATTGAGTAGAAAAATGAATGAACTTAAGAAATTCACAAAAGAAGAAAATCTGTATGTCATGAAAAGACAGTACGGCTTTGGTCTAATTGTGGTATTAGGCATGATTGCTTTTACTATTGGAGGAATTTATTATAAAAATAATGCAGTAATTGGCATTTTTGGAGTCTTGGCTGTTATATGCTTTATTGCGATTTGGCAGGAAGGATTTAGTATTGATCTGGACCGAAATGAGTTTAGAATAAAAAACGGATTGATTAATAAACCCGTTCTGATTCCGATTGCTGATTTTCTCAATTTTGAAGTGGTCAAAGTCAGCCATAATCTTATCACAACAAACGTTTCCTTAAATCTTTATTACAGAAAAGATAACAAGGAGAAATGCACTGGAATTGCCCAAGGTTTTACAACCAGATCAATGCAGAATTTGATTAATGAAATTAATGAAATTTTAGATGAACATTCAAGAAAGATATAACATCGAAGAAACGCTGCATTCTTTTTCATTAAATCCGCAAAAACCATCAGTAAATCAATCATGGTGGTTTTTGGCTGGAGTAACAGCAGGATTAATAGCTTTACTATTGTTTTTTAATGATCTTGGAGAAGAAATGTGCTGTGTGATTGGCATATTCTTAGTATACTTTTTGATTCATTTTTTATATGATATTCAAATAGCTTCTAAAATTCAGTTTACGTTTGATACTCGCAATAATGCCGTATATAAAACAAGTCCGTTACTTTCAAAAAAGAAAATAATGAATCTTGATGAAGCTATAATTTTTGTTCAATCAGAAATGGGAAGCTGGTATTATGCTTTAGGAGCAAAGAAAAGCCAGTTTATTAAGAATTATAAAATTAGTGAAGGATTTACTTCAGGGAGAAAAAGCGACGAAAGGCAAGAAGCCTATGAGAACTTTATTTTAGTAAAAATTGTTAAGCTTCAAGAAAATTCAAATTCCAATCGTAGTAATTAATGCCACAAGACGCGACTTTGCTTTCAAGTAGACAAACGGTTATGGTCTTATGCAAATGCTTCAGACTCCAAAAATACCAATTCTAAATCTCCAGTTTTAGCGGGAGATAATTCAATAGATGCTTTAAATATAGTGTTTTATAACATTGTAAATAAATTAAATAGATTGTCTCAATTGTTTTTATTTATCATAATAACTTCATTTCCAGCAATAGCAAAAATATGATGATTTGATTTTGGTTTTAAAATAAATTTTCCTGTAAACTCTCCAAAAGCTGGCAGAATCATTTGATTCGGTTTTTGAAAAAAACAACGCAATTTTAAACTTTGCAATCCTAATCCGCGGAGAATTATTCCAGGATGGATATGTCCAGAAAAATTAAACAAATTGTCTTTTTCTGTTGGATGATGCGTGAAGAAAAAATCTTCTATTTCTAGCATTTCAATAACTATAACGTCAATAGAATTATAATGTTTTTTATCAATAATATCGTGATTTCCTATTATCAAATAGGTTTCTTGATTATGATTAGAAAGCCACTTTTCAAACAAATCCCATTCTGCATTTTTTGAGCTGTGAAATAAATCACCTAAAAAGATTATTTTTTCAGGCTCAAAATAGTCTAAAACATCAGTGATTTTTCTAAAATTTTCTGAAATTGCATTTTGTGGAATTGCAATTCCGTATTTTCTAAAATGCGTCACTTTTCCTAAATGAACATCAGCAATAATAATGACTTTTTTAGATTCCCAAAAAACAGCTCCACTTGGATGAAGTATAAAGGTTTCGTCTTTTATTTGAATTTTCATAAGCTGTTACTTCATATAAGAAGCGGTCATTTTTTGGATTCTTTCAGCCAAAGTTTCACTCGACAATTTCTCTCGTAATCGATCTGTAATAATTGGAAAACTGAAAGGGGTTGGTTTTAAACATTGCTTCCAGATTATTTTTTGATTTGCAATTCGTTCCAAAGCCAAAATCAAACGTCCTTCTTCTAATTGATGCTCAAAAGTTTCACGGTAGGCTTGATGTAATAATAAATTATCAGGTTCAAAGTCTCTAAATACTTCAAAAAGCAGTTGCGAACCGCTTTGCAAATGTTTAGTCTTAACCATTTTTCCTGGAAAACCTGTAAAAACTAATCCCGAAATTACAGCAATATCTCTAAATTTTCTTCGAGCCATTTCGGTCGAATTTAAACTTTTTTGCAAATCATGATGCACATATTCAGTTGAAAATAGATTATTATCTAAAACCGCTTCGATATTAATTTCCTGATCCGAAAGCAATTCAAAACCATAATCATTATAAGCCAAAGAAAAAGTTATGGATTGCAATAAACTAATTCTAAAAGCCAATAAACTTGCCAAAGCTTCGTGTACAAAACGACCTTCAAAAGGATAAAAAATGGCATGAAATCCTTCTCGAGTTTTGAAAGTTTCAATTAGAAATTCATCTGAACTTGGTACAATAGATTCTTTTCGCTGTCTTTGAAATAATGGTTGTAAAGCTTTTAATTCTACTGAAAGATTATTGGTATTTGCTCGATATAATTCTTTTCGGAGCAATTCACTCATTTGAGAAGATAAAGCCAAACGGCCGCCCATCCAGCTCGCAATCTTTGATTCTTTCTTTGGACTTGCTTTTTTTACCAAAACCTGCATGTTTCTAATTTTGAATAATTCCAGTTTTTTTCCTGCGAAAATAAAAGTATCACCAGGTTTTAATTTCGAAATAAACCATTCTTCAATTGTGCCGATATAACCGCCGCTTACATAT
>Ga0160502_100709_pt1 | contig 14341 bp, 12 predicted proteins | sample DIDnMG_14_FD_108237 | JGI IMG/M metagenome (GOLD analysis project Ga0160502, IMG submission 108237) | Enriched soil microbial communities from UW Madison campus, WI, USA - DID2933_E24_Xylan MG | ecosystem: Environmental > Terrestrial > Soil > Unclassified | place: USA: Madison, Wisconsin... | reverse complement strand
ACTGGCACCGTTTCCAAGTTTACTTTCTCCCATTCCATAAAAAAAAAACTGTAAAAACCACATGGTTCCAGCAAGAGCAGAAAACAAAACATTTTTAGTTATTGGAGTAGATTTATCAGTATAGTTTTTAATTGATTTATTTTTAAAATTCAAGTAAAGACACCAGATAAAATTGGTTGTAAGTCCTCCCCAAAGCAGAACTACATAAGTCACATTGTTTTGAAATAACGGATTAGCCCCATTTACAACAGCTTGTTCTGCCATTGATTTTCCAGCTTCGATTCCGTAATTAAAAAATGAACTTAAAATTCCTGAAATCACGGCTACAATGAGACCTTTTACTAAATTGAAGTCTTTATCCTTATCTTCGTGACCTGTTGCAAAATCCTTTTCTTTCAGCATTCCTGCTTTTCCAGAAATGGCAATTCCTATTAGATATACCACCACACCCAATAAAACGATCTGACCGCCAGTATTCGTAAGCATGTGAGAAAATGAAATCTTCCCTTCTGTTGGAACAATATCATAATAAATTGAAGGAACCAAAGCTCCAAATGCAGAGCAAAATCCTAAAGTAATTGAATTTCCTAAAGACATTCCTAAGTAGCGAACGCCCAAACCATAAGTTAAACCTCCAATCCCCCAAATTAATCCCATTGTAAAAGTGAAGGTTTTTATAGATGGAGAAGCTGTAGCAATAATTTCTGTAAAATTTGGAATCGTTAAATAAGCTGCAACTGGAGGAACAATTAGCCAAGAGAAAAATCCTCCCACAAGCCAATAGCTTTCCCAAGCCCAGTCTTTTACTTTTTTAAAAGGCATATAAAAACTACCTGAAGAAAATCCTCCGATAGAATGAAAAATGATTCCTAATAATGACTCCATATTATTGTTTTTGGTTTAGGTTAGGTTTGTTAGTGATTTGGTTTTGTAAAATAAGAGAATGTAAAAAAGAAAACTGTCCTGTACTATCCTTTATGGTTTTCGTATTTTTTGTTAAAACTAGAGATTATTAGAAATAACAGCCAGCATTTTTTGGGTAAATAAATTTAAAATGGCTACTTTAGCAATCGATTTCGTAATTATTGAATCCGCATTCGGGTTAAAATTTAGAAATTATAAAAAAAAGATTACAAGCCTTAGCAAATTCTCTTTTTTGATAAGTAAAATAATTTTGCTCGTAAGATTATTTGATTAAAGAGATTTTTTTTAATAAAAGTTAGATTTATAAGTGAGTTTCGTTGCGATACGAAGCAGATTTCCTCAAATGAACATGATTAAACTTATTAAAATAGACGAAGATTCGAGAGTTCCTAAATACAAACAAATTGTGGACTCTATTCTTCAGAACATTGCCAACGGAAATTTAAAAATCAATCAAAAAATTCCTTCTATAAATAGTTTCAGCGAAGAATTTTATATGTCTCGCGATACTGTAGAAAAGGCGTATAATATTTTAAAGGAACGAAAAATCATTTCTTCGATTAGAGGAAAAGGCTATTACATTACCCGAACTAAGCTTGAATCTAAAGTCAATATTTTGTTTTTGACCAATAAGCTGAGCTCGTATAAAATGAAAACTTACAGTTCATTTATTAATACTTTGGGAGCTAATGCACTCGTTGATCTTCAAATTTATCATTGCGATGAAACTCTATTTTTGAATATTTTAGACAAATTTGAGGGTGCTTATGATTATTATGTGATTACAACGCATTTCAAAACAGACGAACTGAAACACTTAAGTTTTACTGATGAAGTTGTTGCTGCAATAAAAAACATTCCGCAAGAGAAATTAGTGATTTTAGATAATATCAAATTGGGTGCTGGTGATGAAGTGATTAAAATCTATCAGGATTTTGAAAATGATATTTACAATGCCTTGAAAGAAGGTTTATCTAAAATCATGAAATACAAACGCTTAATATTGGTTTATCCAGACAAAGCTGTTTATCCTTATCCAAGAAGAATTTTACACGGATTTAGAAAATTCTGCGTAGAACATGAAATCAATTTTGAAATTCTTAGTGAAGTTTATGATGATATGATTTTGAAAAAGGGTGATTTGTTTATCACAATCGAAGAATCTGACCTTGTAAATCTAATGAAACAGATTCGCGATGAGGAATTTGTTTTAGGGAAAGAAATTGGCGTAATCTCATACAACGATACACCTCTAAAAGAGTTATTAGGAATTACAGTAATGTCAACTGATTTTAATATCATGGGGGAAACCGCTGCCCGAATGATTTTGAATAAAGAAAAAGGTCAGGTAAAAGTGCCTTTTAATTTTATTGATAGAAATTCTATTTAAAATCCTAAGTCGCTGAGATCCTGAGTTTTTTGAATGTAATCAAAACCTCCAAAATAGCATATATCTTGGAGGTTTTGATTTTTTTTGAAATAAACAAAACATAATCCAACCTTTTTGCAATTTATTGTATCCTTATAATAAAAGGAAAACTATGAAAAACATACGCTACATTTTGTTAGTTCTATTTTGTATTTTACTCAATTCCTGCAAAGCAAAATTAATATATTGGCCTTATCCTGACACTCCTTATACTCAATTTTCAGACGGCTCTACATCTGGTGTAATGGTTACCGAAACCCAGCAAATTCTGATTCCTGCAAAATATGGTTGGATAGATCGATATTTGACAAGTGATAGTTATCCTCCAAAATCAAAAGATATTTTTTACTTTGGATCTTATAGGGCGGATACTGCTTTAATTTATGTGAAAAGTTTCCTTTTTAATGTAAATGGCAAATTGTTATATACTTTTGATGAAGGCGAAGATGTAAAATCGCTTTTTTACCACAATAAACAACTTTACCTTATCACTAAAAAACAGCTTTGGGGTAAGGAAAAAATGCCAGGCGAAATCAATATGATAAATTGCGATGATAAATTATTTCGCTTAGATGCAAATAAAAATAATGCAGTTGAACTTTGTACGTATTCTTCAATAACGCATCTTGGTAAGAATATGATTTATATTAAAGATAATAAACAGTTTGGTTGTTTTGATCTTAATTCTGATACAAAAATTCTGTTTAAAAACCATACGCGAGGATTTCAAAAATATTTATATGTAAAAGACAAAAATGAAATATGGACTCAGATAGACAAATCAGAAACCCAAAAAACAAATGAATATTACGATACCGTTATTGACAGTACATTAAACGTAAAACCTAATCCTGCTAAAAATGTTATAAGTGGCGATAAAAAATATTATTTTTCTGAAACTGAAAAAGGAATACAGATTATTGGTTTTGATGGAACTGCTTCTCCATTTGCATACCCTTTTCTTGAACCGGTTAAAAACAGTGTAATGTATGGCGCTAATATTTATTTTGGCAAAGAAATTATTTTAGATAAACTTTTTGTTTTTTCACCTCAAAAACAAGGAGATATAAAAGGCATTATAGATCTAAGTGGAAAAATTATCCTGCCAGCAGAATTTTCCAAAATTTCCATGAAAGATTTAAGTCCTACTACACAACCAAGTCCAGAGCTTATAAACTTTTTCAAGAATAATAACTTACTCAGTTTTCACTATTTTACAATTAAAAACGAAGGAAATTATAATTTGTATTCCATATACAATCCAGATGGCAAGGAAATTATTAACTTCAAAGACAAAGGCAACAATTGCTCCTATCAGTTTGATTTTATGGAGAAAAAGAGATTGCAAATTAAGTTTTATAGCAGTGATGCTACTAAAATATATGATTTAAACACAAAAGAATTAATTTCTACTGAGCTAAGACGAAAGTAAAAACGCTTTTGTAAATTAAATCCCTTTTAAAACCAATACTAAAAATGAAATATCAAAAATTACTTCTATTCTTCTTTTTTATAACCTTCTGCACTAATAATCTATCAGCGCAAGAAATAAAGATAAAATTTGACAGATCAACATGTCAGCTTAATGAAAATATTTATGTCAGATACGAGATTCCCGTTGAATTTAAATATAAGCGCGATTCAATTCAGAAATTAGATTTAAATCAATTTGATAAAATTGGTGGTCCTGCAAACACATATAGTGCAACGACTAAAGATAAAACCGTAACTTCTTATCAAACTGTATTTTCTTATTCGTTTAAAGCAATTACGCTAGGAAAGCAAAAACTGCCTCAGTTATTTGTTCTCTATAAAGGTCAAATTCTAAAATCGCCTGAAACTTATGTAACTGTTGTTAACGATCCTTCAGTCAAGATAGAGTCAAAATTCAAAGAATATGTAGGTGGCCATTTATTTCATATAAGCCTGCCATTTTATATGAGCAAAACCAGTGGAATAAATTCATATTCGGCAATAGAATATACAAGTATTGAAAATAATGTTTTTGGAAGTGTAATATATGAAACCAAAGAAAATTTGGCATTATCTGGTGAGACTTACTCTTCTATAAATGACTTTTGTAAAAGTCTGGTAGATGATTTTTTTGAGCAACAAGAAAAAGAAGCTTCACAGCCTGTTTATTTTACAAAAGGGTTGATAAATTTTATGGAAACAGATGTTTCCTATTACGATAAAGAAAGAAAACAAAAGTTTTACTACTTCATTGGTGTTGCCGAAACAAAAACCACTTTCTACACTTTCATTTCGTGGGTGCCAATAGAACGAAAAAACACATTTAAAGCTGATTTTCAACAAATACTTTACAGTATTAAAGACTAGTCAAATAATCAATCCTTTAAAGAATTTCGTCACTACTTTTATTTATAAAAAAACCTCGTCAATTGACGAGGTTTTAGTTGTATTATTTTTTTGATTCTTCGATAGAAACTTTTCTAAACTCTTTTAAAAGTTTTTCAATTTCCAAAGTCGATTTACGTGCTCTTGGTCCAGCAGCTTTAATTCCTTTCTCAGTTAAAGATTCTGCTTCAGCTTTGAATGTTTCAATTTCGGCGTTGATTTTTACTAATAAATCTTTCATGCTTATATATTGTTAAATTAAGCCACAAAAATAAAAGTTTGTGTGATAGTTACAACAATTTTGCTGTTAAATTTAATGCAGTTTTTCATTCATTTTCTTTACAATAAATTGACTTCTTGTTTTTCTAAAATATCACAAAACACAATACATTAGCAATCAAACACTTATTACAACAACTTTTAAATCATTCCTGTTTTAAGGCTTTGTAGAAAGTATTGCAAGCAATAAAATTTTCTTTCACATATTGTCTGAAAGTACTTCTATTTGTTAATTTCTGCAGAGAAAAATTACCCCAAAAGGGAGAAAAATCCTCACCAGACTGTTTAAAATACCTCAATTTTAATCTCGATATGGAGGATTTAGAAGGCTAATTTTATTTCAGTTTTACCTCTCTCAGTCTTTTAGTTTATAACGTCCAGTTATCTAATTTCAACTTTTATTTTAACAGAAAGCTGTTTTGCTAAATTCGTCACATAATTGGTGAAAAATGCTGAATCATTGAAGCCCTTGTCTGCACTCAATTCCCAAGCTGCAATTGCATAATAGTTGATTTCTTTATTATCTTGAACGGTTAATTTAGCCAAATAAGAATCTGTTAACTGTCCTGTTTTCGGAGCTTCAATATAACCTTGGTAAATCGCTGCAGGAACTAAAATTGCCGTACCTAAAATCCATTGACGTTCGTAAGTTAAATAGTCATGCTGAATAAGGCAAATCCAATCTCCAGACTCAATTACCTGAAGCGGGTTTTTATTATTTAAGTTAGAAATTGCCGCTAGGAAAGTTTCCTTACCTTTAATCCCTTTAATCGAAACTGTATTTTTATAACCGTACATTCCTGGCCAGATAGAAGTAGTTTCCTGAACCTGATATAAATTATTGGCCGCTTTCCAGTTTTCGTAATGATAGCTTAAAACAGAATTTACAGGACCTTCACTTACAATTTTAAAAGTTGTTTTTTCAACATTATTAATGGTATCGTTTCCTAAAATTCCAAGTCGGTTAATTTTATTATCAATCCATAAAGCATAACCTCCTAATCCAACTGAATTTCCAACAGGAAAAATATCTCGGCCCCAATCGTACATTACATGGTAATTGTCTTCAACCGCGCCTTTATCATTTATTCCAACATTTTCTGGTGTTATGCCTGGAAGTTTTTTACCGAAAACATCTTTTGAGTTTCTTCCATCCAAATAATGTCTAAAACCTACTTTATCATTTTCCCACGTTGGTCCATCAGTTTGATATTTTTGATAGCCTAACTTTTTATGAACCTGATCTGCCATTAAAACTTCTTGCGTATCTGGATGAACCGGAAGATTCTTCCCTTCCCTTTTTCCAAAACGAACACTTGTTTTTACTGTAAATTTCGGATCTGTATTAGACCATTTTAATTGTACCGTTTTTTCTTCATTTGGCAAAAAATCAGCAGTAAAAAAAAGTTCATCCCATTTTCCATCTCCATTAAGATCATTTACTTGTGCTGGAATTGTATCTGTTTTAAAAAGCAAAATCGGGAAAGTTCCCTTTTCATTACCAAGAGCATCTTTTTTTATAGAAATTGCCTTTTGTGATAGCGCTAAAGAACTGCTATTTTTTAAAACAATTGTTTTTTCTGAAACCTTTTGAGAAACTCCACAACTAGTTAAAAAGGCTGTTATTAAAGTAATTGGAAGATAAAATAATACTGCTTTTTTCATTCTATATTTTTTTAGAACAATTTAAGAGTTTTAATTGTTATAACAACACTTAAAAATAAAAACTTTGTTTTAGAATTCCTACACTATTATAAAAAAAGCAGGATAGAGAAAACCCTATCCTGCAAACAAATGCACAAATTTTATAGAATATGTGCGTGAAAAAATATAAAAAAATAAAATAAATTACATTAAAAAATACATTGCCTTATAGTATTCTTGAAGTTTTGTCTTAGAAATTTTAGATGCTATAAAAGGTTTGCTTTCTGTTTTGTGGTCCAATTTCTTTCTAAAAAAAGCATTCAGTTCTTTCAGAATTTCATTTCTAGTTTTAGATTCATCAATTAGAATAAAATTATTTGCTACTTCCAAAAATGATACACTTCTAAAAAATTGAACATTAAATAAGCAGACCAAAACATTTGGTTCGTTTTTTTCCTGTGATAAAAAGTTAAGCAATTCTTTCCTATCATGTATTGCATAAACTATATGATCAAACTCTTTTTTTTCGTTTTCAAATAATAAAGATTCTTCAAAGAAATCAAACTCTTCTTTAAATCTTCTTTTAAACATTTTTAAAAAGACTCCATTGTTATCGTACACTAAAACCTGTTTCTTTTGCATTTTGATCTATTAAAAACATATTGCAAAACTAACTAGGCTGTGAAAAAACAATTACCCCTGTAAGTCAGAAAATTAATACGATAAGCCATTTTATTCATTTTAAACTTTTATAATGTGAGTTACATTCTTTTCAACAAAAGCCAATAGTTTTTCCATTTTTCTATAATCATAATCTTTATTTGAAATTGAGATAATATAATTGTTTCTACCTCTAACATACAGGAATAAAAAATTTTTAGTCAAAATTGCTTTTTCAATTGATGTCCATTTATGAGTAAGTTCTCCCAATGGAGATTTGACAAAAATTTCTAAGCTCGTAAATGTAATTTTATATCTATTGTGAAATCTATCAGATTTTAGAAATTTCTTAGTCAGCTGAAAACCAATTTTCGAAATTGTATTTATAAAAGAATATTCAATTACAACAAAAAAAACAAGTATTGCTAAGCTTCTTATTAGCCAAGCAGAAATATCCTGATCTTCATTAATATAAGCAAAATCAAAAAAGATGAGAACCAACAAAAAGAAAAGTGAAATAAATATGAATCGGTCTCGAAACAAATGCTCGAAATACATTTTGTTTAATTTTCTGATCTCAGAAATATTCAATTCAAACTCTAATAAAAAGTTAGTGGTATTCATTTTTATACGTTCAGATATATTTTACAACAAAAGTAGTTTCATCGTATTTTTAATTAGGGCAATAAAGTTTTTAAACTATTAGAATAAGACTTTTTTTATGCGATTCTCTATTTACTTTTTTTTCTTCAGATAAATAAAACAGAAGCGATTTTGTAAACAAAACTTTTCTTTTACTATGCCTTAAAAAGTCAAAAAAACAATAAAATAAGACGTAAAAACAAATGTTATTTATTTTGTTTTCAAATAGTTATCTAAACAATGTGTTTTATTTTAAGTACGAAAATATTTACTTACTTTTGAATCGAATTCAAAATAAAGAAAATATTTTCCTACAATGTATTTACTATCAACTGAAGAAAATTTAAGAGAAAAAATCAAAGAACTTACTTGTCTTTACGAAATTTCAAAGATTATTTCAAAATCAAATTCGATCAACATCCAAACCCTACATGATATTATCATGAGCATAAAAAATGCGTGGAGATATAGTGCAGATACTATTGTCGAAATTCATGTTACAGATTATCATTTATCTACTTCAGAACAAATGGAAGATAGTATTTCCCAATCTAGTTTTATACAGGTAAATAAAGTGGACTGCGGACATATTAAAGTACATTATCCAGCTAAAAAATATACACAAAATGACTTCGACGATGATGAACAAAAACTTCTTGATACCATTGCAATTGAGGTAGGAAATTATATTGAAAAATATCAAACATTAGAACGAAAGGCTTTATTACGCAAAACTATTGAGCGAATGGAACGCCTTACTCTCCTTGGGGAAATGACGGCTGGAATAGCTCATGAACTAAACACACCTTTGGGTAATATTTTGGGTTTTGCAGAACTGATAAAAGAGCAAAATATTGATTCTGATATTGATGCAGACATTTCAATCGTTATTAATTCGGTTATCTATTCGAGGGAAATTGTCAAAAAACTAATGTTCTTTTCTTGCGAAATGCCTCAAAAATTAGAATCACAAGAAATAAAACCAATTATAGTTTTTGCTTTATCATTCCTAAAATCGAATTTTCAAAAAAAAGGCATCAAGACTGAATTAATTTTTAAAGATGAAAATGTTATTGCAAAAGTAGATTCTGTCCAAATTACTCAAGTTCTATTTAATCTGCTCATAAATGCAGTTTATGCATCACCAGAAAAAAGCATTATCAAAATTATTGTGGATCATGATGAAAACAATTTATACCTAAAAATTGAAGATCAAGGAACTGGAGTTCCAGATACTATTAAAGAAAAAATATTTGAACCTTTTTTTTCAACCAAACCCGTTAATTATGGCTGTGGATTAGGTTTAAGTGTAGTTCATGGAATAATCAAAAACCATAATGGAGAGATTATTTTACAGGACAATTTTCCAAACGGAACCATCTTCATAATCAGAATCCCATTAACTTAAAAGCAAAATGAATTCTAAAAAAGAAAATATATTGGTTGTCGATGATAACAACGATATGTTAGATCTCATTCAGAGACAATTAAAAACTTTTAATTATCGCACTTATAAAGCTTCTTCAGTAAACGAAGCGATCGAAGTTTTAAAAAATACAACTATCGATTTATTAATAAGTGATCTTAATATGCCAGAAATTAATGGCATGGAATTATTAAAATATACTGACGAACATTATCCTGCTATACCAAAACTAGTGATATCTGGTGTTCCGTCTATTCCAAGTGTTGTTTGTGCGATCAAATCTGGTGCATTAGATTATTTAACAAAACCATTTACAAGCGACGAGCTGTATAAAGCAATTAGAAGTTCACTGGTAAAGAATAACCTTCTTGCTAATGATTTTCATTCAAAAAATGAGGATTTATATAGCAATATTATAGGTAAATCTGTCCATTCTAAAAATGTTGTTGAAATAATCGAACGTGTAAAAGACACTAAAGCAACTATTCTCATAGAAGGCGAAAGCGGAACAGGAAAAGAACTGATTGCCAGAGCTATTCATTTTACAAGTAAAACAGCTCACAAACCTTTTATTGCTGTAAATTGTGGTGGAATTCCCGAAAATTTGGCTGAATCTGAATTGTTTGGTCATATTAAAGGCTCATTTACAGGAGCTATTGAAACCAAAACTGGTTTATTTCAGGCAGCGACAGGTGGCACCATTTTTTTAGATGAAATTGGCAATACTCCTTTATCACTACAAATTAAACTTTTAAGAGTCATTCAAGAAAAAGAAATTCTAAGAGTTGGCGCTACAAAACCTGAAAAAATTGATGTTAGAATTATCTCTGCAACCAATAGCAATCTGGAAGAAATGATAGCAAAAGGTCTCTTTAGAGAAGATTTGTATTACCGTTTAAATGTTGCCAATATAAAAACTACACCATTAAGAGAACGAAAGAATGATGTTCCCTTATTAATAAAAACTTTTATTGATAAATATTCTAACGAATACAATAAACCTGGAATAAAGATAAATGAAAAAGTAACAGAAGTTTTGTTGCGATATGACTGGCCAGGCAATATAAGAGAGCTTGAAAACATTATCCAGAGAATGATTATTATGAGCGATGAACTCATTACATTAAATCAAGTTCCTGAAAACTTGAAGTATCACATTCCTACTTCACCTGAAATTCTGAAATCCTTAAAAGAATACGAAAAAGAGCAAATCTTAAAAGTTTTGGCATTTGTCAATCATAATAAAACAAAGGCCGCCCAAATCTTGCAGATCGATCGTAAAACCATTAATCAAAAAATAGCTTAAATCGAGTATTTTTTCCCCATACGATCATAAACTACCTACCTAATTTTATACAAAAAAAGACATTCTGTTTTTAATATACTGATTTCCAATATATATATTTTTCGAGGCACATTATTTGCCCTTAAAAGACAAAAAAGTATTAAAATAAATCAAATTAATTAAAAACATATTCTTCATGAAATCGACAGATTGTCAAATTGCATTTAGTGTCTCTCATTTTTTTAGAAAGAGAGATCGCTTCTATATGCCTAAATTTTATAATTCTTTTTTAAGAAAATTAGTTTAGTAAATTTACAAAAAGCCCCTTTTAAACTTAAATATCAAATACTTACAAGTAAAAAAAAATCAAAAGTTTCGTTAAAATAACTTAACTTTAGGTACAAAATCCACATTTCCATGAAAATAATAGAACATTATTATGGTGCAGATCTAAGTTGGGTAGAGCATTATGCTGCTCAAATTGGAGGAAAAATTGAAGGGAATTTTATTATTCTGCCAGAGGATTCTCAAACTGGTATTAGATACTTTCTAGATTGTGGCGATGGAATAATAGCCTATTACATAGATGTAGAATATCGTAGAAATTTCCAATTAATACAAAAAAATTTAAATCAAGATTTTGTCGGTTTTTACTACAATCTAACAGAAGGAGAAGCATCTGTTAGTAGCGGACATTTCATGTACAATGTTGGGCGATGGCAGTACAACTTAGCTGTTATAGACGGTTCTCTAGAATCAAAATATGATGTTGTAAAAGGAAGCAAAACTTATGCTCTTTGCATTTTTATCAAAAAAAGTATGATTAAGGCGTATGCTAAAAAAAACAATATTGTCATTCAAAATATAGACAGTCTGGTTGATTCAAAAGAAAATACTATAGTTCGTTTTGACCGAATGAGTAGCGAAAGTTTTCATTTGTTAGATGATTTAAGAAAATTAGAAGTTGGAGGAGCCATTTTTGATTTAAATCTTAGAGGAACTGTTCATCTTTTAATTTCAAATTATCTAAAAAAGATTGCTACTAAAAGGCTTATAATGCAAACAGTAAACAATTCTGATTTGGGTAATATTATAAACGTTCAAATGTATTTAATTAATCATTTAGATGACCACTTTCCTAGCATTCAATATATGGCAAAAATGGCGAATATGTCTGAATCTAAATTTAAAAGTCTATTTAAAAAAATAACCGGAGATACTGCAAATGTTTTCTTTATGGAAAATAAATTGCTTTTCGCAAAAGAACTTCTAGAAAAAAAACAGCTTACCATTTCTCAAGTCTCAGATCAACTTCATTTTACCAACAATTCTTATTTCGCTTCAAAATTTAAAGAATATTTCGGATTATCTCCCAAAGCATTTAATAAACAATTGTAAAAATTGTACTAACGATCAGAAACAAATTAGCCTATGAGAAAAGTTACGCATTATTACAGTCTAACACCAGAATGGCAATTGGATGTAGTCGAACAGTTAAATACTAAATTGATTGATAACAAACTTATTTTTGTACCAAAAGAAATAGGAAAAGGTTTTTTTTATTTTTCTCAGGTCATGGATGGAATTTCCGTTGTTTATGCTGATTTAATTGCAAAAGAACCATTGAAAATTACTCGTCTTAGATCAGATAATGACTTGTATATTTTTCATTTTGATTTAAGCGAACATATTAACCTCATTAAGATTAACAATATTGATTACCAAATTGGAGCGTTTAATCAATTAGATTTGGCAATTCTTGACAGTCGAATAGAAAGTTCTTTTAAGCCCGCTGTAAATGAAAGAACTATTGCATTACGTATATTGATGGATAAAAAACTGCTGTATGATTTTATTAAAAAAATCTCTCTGCCAGAAAATTCATTTTCAACAGATACTCTAGGAAAGAAAGCTTTTTATCATTACGGCAATATTGACAGTAATAGTATTTTATTAATTCAATCCTTAAAAACAAAACCTGTAGAAGATTTATCTTTTGATTCTTTTTTAAAAGGAATTTCGTTGAAAGTCCTTGGTAATTTTTTTAATAAGTTTTATGAAACAAAAGACCATAGTGCAGAGATTACAGATCTTGAAAGTGAAGCAATTGAAAAAACAAAAGATTATTTAACGAACAATTTGTATGGCCCATTTCCTTCTTTAACTTTTTTAGCAGGAATGGCTGGTATGTCGGCATCCAAATATAAAAGTTTATTTAAAAAACATTTTAACAATACACCTAAAAACCTATTTATAGAAGAGAAAATAAATTTAGCGCAAAAACTTTTAAAAAGTGGTGAATATAGTACTCTAACAGCCGTAATGTACGAACTTAATTATACTAAACTCAGCTATTTTTGCACTAAATACTACGAACAACTCAAACGAAAACCAACAGATGATTTTGTAAAAAAACATCATCGTAAAAACAAAAAAGTGACTTAATTGTCACTTTTTTGTTTTCTATTTTTTAGCTTAAAGTTTTTTGCATTACTCTCGGTAACAATACCGTTGTTCAGATAACCTGAATTATCAACAAACAATTTAGCTATAAAACAAAAAAGTGAAGAAATGACTTTCTTCACTTTAAATTATCGAGACCAAAATATCTAGAATTCCAAAAACAATTTAACTATCAAAATTGGTATTTACACTTGCAAAAGTCCAACAAAATAAAAATTAAACTTAGCCGTAAAAGTTTTTAATATTACAATATAAGACATTTTAATTTTTAATTTTTATTTGATTGCTTTTTTTAGTTTGTCTAAAGATGGATCTTTCAATTCTTTTAATTGCTTAATAGCTATTTGAGCTATTTCTGTTGCTCCTTTTAGAGATAAATGTGTATCATCTGCTTTATCTTGATCATAATACGGATTTTCTCCTGCCTTAAAATGCAAATGCAATTCTTTAGATTTATCAGGTCCGTAGGATTGCTCTAATAACTCTGTGTAATATTCCAAATCAATAAATGGTACATTGTATTCTTGTGCAACCAAGCGCGTTTCTAATGGATAATCGCCGTGTGTTGGAACTAACACTCCTTTCTCGTTGAAATTACGTCTTGAAATTGAAGTCAATAAAACAGGAATTGCTCCTTTTGCTCTGCTTTCGTTTACAAATCGGATTAGATTGTATCTGTAGGCAGTATGCGGATTTGTATATCGGCTTGGATCTTCGATTTTCGCATCATTGTGGCCAAATTCGATAAAAACGTAATCTCCCTTTTTTAGTTGGTTATAAATTGAATCCCAACGTTTTTCGTTTATAAAACTTCTGGTGCTTCTTCCGTTTACAGCTTTGTTAACGACTATTATATTATCTGTAAAAAATGGCTGTAAAACTTGTGCCCATCCATGTTCTGGATTCTTTTCGGGATCTTTTTTGTTTGCCATTGTTGAGTCTCCAATACAATACAAAGTTGTTTTTTGTGCGAAACAAACTGAAGTGATTAAGAGTATTAAGAAAAAATATTTCTTCATTACGTTTTTTGTTTAGACTTGTTAAAATTTTATATTTATTATAGTGTCAGTCTGAGCGGAGTCTAAGACCTTACTCACAACAAATGTCTTTCGACTTCGCTCAAGAGGACAAAAATGAGTACATCATGAATTAGACGCACTGCAATGCGTCTCTACAGAAAAACTTTGATCCTTTGTCACTTTGAACCTTTGCAACTAATAATTTAAGGTTT
>Ga0160502_100708_pt1 | contig 14345 bp, 10 predicted proteins | sample DIDnMG_14_FD_108237 | JGI IMG/M metagenome (GOLD analysis project Ga0160502, IMG submission 108237) | Enriched soil microbial communities from UW Madison campus, WI, USA - DID2933_E24_Xylan MG | ecosystem: Environmental > Terrestrial > Soil > Unclassified | place: USA: Madison, Wisconsin... | reverse complement strand
TAATCCCATCGCCGTTTGATAAACGCAAATGTGAGCTTCTATACCGCAAACCAGCCATTGTTTTCTTCCAGAATCTAGAATTGCCTGTTTGAAAACTTCATTATCAAAAGCGTTAAAAGTATATTTTTCAATTGGTTTTTGATGATGCAATAATTTTTCCAATTCAGGTATCGTAGGGCCAAGTCCTTTTGGGTTTTGTTCTGCCCAAATTATCGGAATAGAAAGTATTTGACAGCCTCGAATAAGTTTTTCTAGGTTCGATGCAAGCTTTTCATTGTTGTGCACAATTCTAGCCAGTTTTCCTTGAACATCAATTAACAGCAATCCAGTGTTTTCTTTTACAAGCATAACTCTTTGGTTATTTAAGAAATTAAATTTACAAATTTTATATATTTAAAATATTTAAATACAGATTGTTATGTGTTTTTTTTATCTAAAAATATTACTTCAGATATTTTTTAAGTTCTGTGGCAGCCTGAAGAAATAAAGCTTTAGTTTGCGGAATCTCGGCAAGACCATTTAATAAGCCAAAATCATGGATTACGTCGTTGTAACGAACGGTTGTAACTACAACTCCAGCATCACTTAATTTACGTCCGTAAGCCTCGCCCTCATCTCTTAAAATATCATTTTCAGCTACTTGAATTAAAGTTGGAGGCAGACCTTTTAACTGATCAAGACTCGCTTGCAATGGCGATGCATAAATTTCTTTTCTCTTAGAAGGATCAACATACTGATCCCACATCCATTGCATTAGAGAAGAAGTTAAAAAACGCTGTTTTCCATAGAGTTTATAAGATTCTGTTTCAAAATTGGCATCTGCAACTGGCCAGAAAAGAATTTGTACTTTATACAGCGGAGTCCCTTTTTCTTTTGCCATTAACGCGCTCGCTGTAGCAAGATTTCCGCCTGCACTATTGCCGACAATTCCTAATTTACTTCCGTCAACATTGATTTCATTTCCGTGTGCTGCAATCCATTTTGCAGCAGCATAAACCTCATTTACTGGTTGCGGATATTTATGTTCTGGAGAAAGCGAATAATTGACAAAAACACCAGCATAACCTGTTAGAACACTCAAATCTCTAACCATTCTTTTGTGAGTTGGATAGTCGCCCAAAACCCAGCCGCCGCCGTGAATGAACATAAAAACAGGCAATTTTCCTTTTGCTCCAGCAGGACGAACAATATTTAATTTGATTTTGTAACCGTCTGCAGTGATTTCTTTTTCAGATTCTTCGATTCCAGATAAATCGACTTTGAAAGCATTTTGAGCGCCAACCAATACATTGCGTGCATCGGCAACAGGAAGTGATTCTAAAGGTGCTCCTCCAGAATTTAAAGGTTTTAAAAATGCTTTAACTGCAGGAGTTAAATGAGGATCTGACGCATAATCTACTTGGGCATTGCTTTTTGTTGTCATAGTTGTTAGAATTATATAAGGAATAAATATCATTTTTAAGATGCTTGATTTTTTCATAATGTTTAAACTTTAGATTTACTTTTTATTTTACAGAATAAGGTAATGAAAGGTTTCCGCTGGCAACAGTGTAGACTTTGTATACTCCAAGCATTGGTTTTGAACCTTCGGAATCATGAGAACCGCCAGCGCCTGTGCTGACTTCCATATAACAGCTGACCGCATCAAATTTGAAATTGGTTTTGTTGTTGATTCTAAAATTGGGAACAATTACTTTTATGGAATTTCCTTTTGCTACAATATTAAAACCCGGGCTATCCATATACATTGCCATTCCAGGATTTGTTGGAGGCAGAACTACATTTGGATCTCCTTTTGTAAATTCTCTAACCGAAAGTCCTCCAGCAATGCGTTTGTCTTCAACTAATAAAACCCAGTGTGCGTGCCAAACTAAACCATCATTTAGATAATTTCCGTCCAGATTTTCATCCCAAAGTGGAGTGTCTTCAAAATCAGGATGGGAGGTAAGAGCAAGTGCTACAATTCCTTCGGCTTGACCGAAACCAATGTCTGAAGATTTTAAAGTAGTAGGGAAAACATAAGCTAAAACTGGAGCGCCATTTAGCTGGCCAACTGGTTTAGGCATTGTTTTTCCTGCGGTTCCTTCTACTTTAATATCCCAAACAGTAAGACCTAAATCTGCTTTATGGGTAATTGTAGCCGATTTTATTTTAAAATCACTGTTATTGTAAGCGCCACATTTATCGCAGGCTTTCGCACTGCTAAAATTTAGAAATAGAATGATTATTAGCAATATTAATCTTTTCATAATAAATGGTTTTAAGGGTTAATTTTCCCAGAAAACCAATTTATATGCCATGCCAATAAAATGCCTGTAAATAGGAGGTTTTAGCACTTTTTATAAGATTAAAAAATGCTATATTTCGTTAAACAAATTTAGATTAGTGAGATTTCGCTATAAGAGAAATTAAAGTTTAATTAGTCAAATTATCTTCTTTTTTCATTAATTGGGAATTCTTTTAAAAACTCAATTTTAAGAACCGTTCCATTATTATTTTCCATAGAAAAAACCGCGTCCAAATCGTCGCTTAAGCCTTTTATCAAACTCAAACCAAAAGAATTGATTTTTGTAAAGCTCATATTCGCATCAAAACCAACTCCATTATCTGCAATTGTAAGCAAATATTTGTCTTCGGAAGTAGCTTCGAGCGTGACATAAATCATTCCGGTTTGATTATCTGGAAAAGCATATTTAATTGAGTTTGTAATGGATTCATTTAAAATAAGTCCCAGCGGAACTGCCTGCGCAACATCCAATTCCAGCGGATCAATTTTTAGTTCAAAACGAACGCGCTGTCCTAGCGAAAAAGATTCTCTAAGATATTCGACCAATTCTCTGATATAATTGGGCATATTTATCGTCGAAATATTCTCTGAATTATACAATTTCTGGTGAATCAAAGACATCGAATGAATACGATGCTGGCTGTTTTTAATTGCTGACAACGCCATATCATTTTCTAAATAGGCCGATTGCGAATTAAGCAGACTTATAACAGTTTGAAGATTGTTTTTTACACGATGATGAATTTCTTTTAAAAGCCATTCTTTTTCATCAAGCAAATGTCTAAGATTTATGTTTTTCAGATTGATTTCTTTTTCTTTAAGCGCTAATTCGGCGTTGCTTTTTTGCTTCAGACGATATCGGTTGTACAGCAAAACGACAGTAAGAAGCAATAAAACCAAACTCCAAATAGAAAGCGTATTTAATAATTTGGATTTTTTTAATGCCGCTTCCTGCAGATTCGTTTCTTTATCTAATTGTTTGATTTTTTGTTCTTTATTTTCCGTTTCATACTGAATTTTAAGTTCTTCAATTTGTTTGTTTTTCGAATAATCTAAAAGAGAATCACTCATTTTTTTATACAATTTATGATGCACTAAAGCCGCTTTAAAATCACCATTTAGCGAATCTATTTTGTATAAAGACATTTGTAATGCTTCTGAATTGTAGTTCTTGCTGTATTTCTTTGAAATAGCCTCAATTTTATCAACATATAATTTTGTTTTCTGAAGATTGTTTCGATTTCCATAAAACAAAGCAATAGACGCATAAGTATTGCAAACATCTCGATAAGTTTGTGGTGAATTTAAACGATCTGCCGCTTCTCCAGACTTTATAAAATATTTTTCGGCAGTGCCATAATTTTTAATTCGCCAATAGCAATTTGCGTAGGCAAAATTCATCAGCATATTGTCAATGTCATTTGGAGGCGGATAATTGTTCGTAATAGAATTCATGTATTCAATCGCCTCTTTGTTTTTTCCTTTCATAGAGAGTGATGCAGTTGCTGTGATAAAGCTTTTATACCAGCTGCCACTGCTATAAACATTTTGTCCGTACTTAATACTTTTCTCAGACATTTTTATGGCTTCATCGTTATGTCCCATCTGCAAATACACTAATCCAAGACGCATATAAAAAATGTCTGCAAAAGTGTAATCTTTTGTAGCTTCCATTGTTTCTACGCTTTTTTGAGCATAATATAAAGCGGCTTTCATGTTATATTGAACACTTTCTATATAGGCAATTGTCGTTTCTCCGTATTGCTGTTGCTTAAAGCCAATTTTTCGCATTTCAGCAATATTTTGATACAGGATTTTCTTAGCATCATTAATTTTTCCGTGCCAGAAATAAATCGTACAGAGTTTTATTTTTGTTTCAATTACTTTTTCTTCAAAACCTAAAGCTTTATACAAAGTTTCGGCTTCTTTTAAGATTTTCTCTTTTTCAGGATCTAAATCGTATTGATAGGTTGCTTGATTAAGCAATGCATCCGCTAGAACCGCTTTATCATTTTGCTTTCGGCATTCGTCTACAACTTGCAAAAAGCATTTTTTGCTTTCGGGATAATTATTAACTTGAAAATAGAACTTTCCTTGCAGCATTAAACTCTGGTGCTGCCACTTTTTTATTTTTAATTGATTACTGATTTTTAGCGCTTCAGTTATATAAAAATTGGCATTTTTTAAATCATCTGGTTTTGTAAAAGGCAGAAACAAATAATGATTTCCCAATTGTAAAGCCAGTTTTATTTTGTCTACGTTTTTTGATTTGAAAAAAAGCTTTTTGGCAGCGTCAATATTTCCTTTTTCAATTAAATCATTTCCAATTAAATAAGAACCGTCATTAAAACCTTCGTCATAAGCTAAAGAAACAGGGAGTTTGTAGGCTTTGCACGTTAAAACTACAGAACTGTCAGCATCGATTGACCCTTGATTAGAATTGTATAAATAAATAGAACAAGTCTGTATTAATAAACGCTTCTTTTTTAAGTCATAATTTGCTGTTGCAGGATGGTTTTGCGCGTCAGAATTAATTGCAATAAAAAACAGCAGACAAAACGAGTAAAGTAGCTTCATGATTTATTAAAATTAAATTTTAGTAAGTTTTTGATTAACAAATATAAACAGAAACAATTTTGAATCTTTTAAAAAATAATATGAAAATTACGGTTAATTGTGATTTTTATTTATCTAAATTTGGAAACGACTAATTTTAATTAGTATAATTAACTATTTTTGTATCAATTAATTAAGTGCAATATAAGACAAAATTTACTCACTTATGAAAAAGTCTCCCGATAACGGATATGAAGCTGTTTCTTCAGGTTTGAAAAAACGAATTTTAATTGTAGAAGATCAATTTATTGAAGCGCACGATTTGCAATTAATTCTCGAAAAAGCAAATTATGAAGTAACAGGAATTGCACGGTCGGTTGAGCAGGCTTTGGATCAGATTCAGATCGATAAACCAGATTTAGTTATTCTGGATATCATGTTAAAAGGGAGCAGAAACGGAATAGAATTAGCCCATTATCTTAAAGAAAAATATATAGGATTTATATTTATTTCGGCGAATTCGAGTAAAGGTATTTTAGATCAGGCCAAAACAACTCATCCTTACGGATTTATTGTAAAACCTTTTCGAGATCAGGATGTTTTGACAACTTTAGAAATAGCATTTTTTCGTCAGCAATATAGTTTAGAATCGCAGTTAATGCAGCAGTTTCAGCTTCAAAAAGAAATTACTGAGATTATAAATTCAAATGTAAAGAAAGACGAGGCGCTTCTGGCTTTCGCCAAAATTATCCAGACTTTTATTCCATTTGATTATTTAGAAACAGGATTTGTCACAACAACACATTACGATAATCTGGGAATCATTCGCAAAAATATTGATCTCTATCAAATTGTCGATTCTAAAAAGCTTTCTCAAATAACAGATTTATCTCTGAAAGAAATTGATGAGACTTACAAAAAGTCAAAAATTGATAAAGAAGCCATTATTTACAGTGAAGAATCATTAATTAATAATTTGCAGGAAGCGCCAATAAAAGCTTTGATAACGCATAATTTTAGAATAAAATCGTATTTGATTTTTCCTGTCTCAATTGCCGCGATCCAGAGCTATCATTTCACTTTTTACAGCCGAAACCTGAATGTTTATTCTCAGGAAAGTTTAAAGCTTTTAAAAGCACTTGAGCATACTTTTTCTCAGTTTATTGCTAAAATTTATTCGACGCAAGAAACGAGTTTACCTCTTCAAAAAAAGGAAATAAAAAAAGAAAAACCAGAAACAACTGCTGTCGGTTTTGAAGGAATTATTGGTAATAGTTCGCAAATGATTTCCGTTTTTAATTATATCCGAAAAGTGGCTCCTTCAGATACTTCCGTTTTAGTTTTAGGCGAAAGCGGTACTGGAAAAGAGAAAATTGCTCAAAGCATTCATGCTTTATCTGATAGAAAAGAGAAGCCGCTGGTTATAATCAATTGTGGAGCCATTCCGGAAAATCTTGCAGAATCTTTGCTTTTTGGACACGAAAAAGGCGCTTTTACTGGAGCGGTAGATCGAAGAATTGGAAAATTTGAACTGGCAGATGGTGGAACAGTTTTTCTTGATGAAATAGGAGAGATGTCGCTGGAACTTCAGGTGAAATTATTGCGTGTTTTGCAAGAAAGAGAAATTGAACGCGTTGGCGGAACGTCATCTTTAAAAATTGATGTTAGAATTATTGCAGCCACAAATAAAAATTTGGAAGAAGAAGTAGCTGCTGGAAGATTTAGAATGGACTTGTATTATCGTCTTCACGTTTTCCCGATTATTGTTCCTTCGTTAAAAAAGCGAAAAGAAGATATTCCAGATCTTGCCAATCATTTTATAAAAATTTATAGCGAAAAAATGGGCAGAAAAGCTCCAAATCTTTCCGATTTTGCTTTGCAGCAAATTATGAATTACAATTGGCCAGGAAATATCAGAGAGCTTGAACATGTAATGCAACGCGCCATTTTATTGACAGAAGGAAATACGATAAAAGAAATAGAGCTTTCGATGTCTTCTAAAATGCATCCTGAACAGGTTTCCGAACCATTTTCAATAAAAACTATTTTAGAAAACGAAAGAGATTATATTTTATATATTCTGAAAAAATGCAATGGAAAAATTTCGGGAGCTGGCGGTGCAGCAGAAATTCTAGATATTCATCCTTCAACTTTAAACTCTAAAATAAAGAAACTGGAAATTAAAAAAGAAATTAGCTAAGCAATTTTTTCTAACCAATTTGCGATAAATTCAGCAACAGTTTCCCAATTTCGATCGACTAAAACTAGATGATCGGTATCTCCAAATTCTTTGTAACAGGTTATAGAATGTATGTTTTTATATTTTTTAAAATTGCAATAAATAATGGAAGGCGGAATAAAATGGTCTTCAGAACTTGCCAAAAATAGAATAGGATTGTGTCTGTTTTTGAAATTTATATTTGCCGATTTAGAAAATATATCGCCCAAAACTAATTTGGATTCAGGAATAACTAATTTTTCATAACTGTCTTTTTGTTTTTCAATAGACATTTGATTGCTGAAAAAATGCTTCCAATTTTTTAAAGACAATAAATAGGTTTTTTGTCTCGAAATAAAACAATCCGAAAAACGCGGAATGATTTTATAGAAAGAAAAATTGAAATATAGCATTTTGCCAGGAGGAAAAGGATGTATGCAAATTCCGGCATATCCTAAATCTTTCTGAATTAATAATTGTGTCAAAAGACCTCCATAAGAATGCCCAATTAGAATTGGTTTTTCTGGCAATTTTTCAATGATTTCGGTGTAATAATCCAATAAATTGTTGAGGCGAATTGTAGCAATTTTTGAATGCGGATGTGTTTGTCTTAAAACACTTGAAGATTCATTTTTGTGTGGCCAAGGCGGCGCTACGGTTTTATAACCTTTACTTTCAAAAAAAATAATCCATTCTTTCCAGCAGGAATGATTTACAAATGCTCCTGTAATAAACATAATCGTTTTTTTATTAGATAAATACATATCAGCTTAATTAGATTATTTTTTGAATGCAGAACAATTTGATTTACAGGAACAAAAGCAATGCCTTTTTTAGTAAAGTGTTGATTATAAGAGTATTCTTAACTGAAGATATTTTTAGAATTATTATATATCGTTAAAAAGAAGTTTTAAGTATTGAAATATCATGATTTCTAATACAGTATAAAAACATAAAACCTTTGTATTCAATAGGTTTTGTGTTTTGGTTTAATCTTTGACTATCGCAAATGCAAAAGAATTATTTTGAAACCAATCTTTAAATTATAATTATGAAAAAAATTTATGATGCAGAGACACGTTATGCCGATGCTGGCGATCGTAAAATTGCCTATCGCTCTTATGGTAAAGGGAAAGCGATATTTTTTGTGAACCGTTTTAGAGGAATTCTCGATACTTGGGATCCGCTATTCATTGCATTGTTGGCTAAAAAATTTAATGTTATTGTATTTGATTATACAGGAATTGGCTCTTCTACAGGTACTTTGACACCAGATATAACCGTTGTTGCAAAGGACATTAAAGATCTTGCTGATATTTTGAAATTAGATTCTATCGCAGTTTTAGGCTGGTCTTATGGCGGATTAGTGGCGCAGGCTGCTACTTTGCTATATCCTAATCTTGTAACGCATGCAATATTGGTTGGAACAAATCCTCCTGGAAAAAATGAGGTTCCGATTGAGCAAGCTTTTTATGATGCAGCTTTGAAACCATTAAATGATTTTGAAGACGAGATAGTTTTGTTCTTCGAACCAAAATCAGAATCTAGCAAATTGGCTGCAAAAGCTTCTCACGACAGAATCCATAAAAAAATTGAAGTGGAAAAAATTCCTTCTACAATGGATGTTTTTCAATTATATTTTGGAGGAGGAGATGGTTTTAGAGAAGATGATTTAAATTTTAGAGAGCAGATTAAAAAAACAAAAACACCAATTTTGATTATTTCAGGAGATCATGATATAAGTTTTGCTGTCGAAAATTGGTACACTATTTTTAATCAGATGACAAATGCTCAAATGGTTGTTTATGCAGCAACTGGACATGCGCCTCAACATCAATTTCCAGAATTGACTTCAAAACACATTATTAATTTTGTGAAATACTCATAATAGATTTGAGAAATTCAATACAGAAATAAAATGAAAACCCGTTTGAATTGTCAAGCGGGTTTGTTGTTTTTAAAATGTTTTTATAAAAAAAGCTCATTTACAAAGAAATGAGCTTTTGGTTTTTTATGCTTTTATGCTTTAAGGAGTAATATTATAGATCATTTTTCTATTGTTATTGTAAGTCGAGCCACCTGGATTAAAATTATCGAATGCGTACCATCCGTTATTATATCCTCCATACCAACCCCAGTTCATTCTAAGCATCAGTGTTCCAACTCCTGTACAATCATCAAAGTAAAAATTAGATGCCAGATAACCATCACAAACCCACATATGGCCACTTGCACCGCTTCCGCTTAATATTACTGGTCTTCCATAATTAAGATTGTTTTTAACTGTTTCTTGATCATAATTTGCCCAGTCTGCACGAGTATAACCAAAGAAGCCTTTCAATACAGCTCCCATATTATAACTAGAACTAACCCCAGTTCCATCACAATTATAAGTTATGCCAGTTCCAAATGGAGGTGGATACGCCGCTTTTATAGAATTATGTATGTCTAAAATTAAATTTGCTGTAGTAGTAGTAGCGTAACTTGTTGGCATTGCTGACCAATCATATCTAGTAGGGTAGCTGTAGTATTTCATTACTTGTGCCATAGCGATTGGAACACATCCTGCATAAACCTGAAAATTGCTTCCGCTACAGTTTATATATCCTAGTGCAGAGTTGAAACCGCCAGTCTGATACCATGTTGTATTTAATAAAGGGCCAATGGTAGTAGTTTCTGTATGTTCATAGCATTCTTCAATTGGGACGCTTGCGGGTTTATTTTGATTTGTTGCATTTTGATCTGTTGCTCTAGATGTCAGCTTTATTTTTTTCCACATTTGTTTAGTTAATGCGGTTTGTTTAGAATTTGAATGCTGAATATCGTTGATTTGTTTTTTAGCATCTGTCATCCAATATTTAAGCCCTAGCGGATAAGCAGCTTCATTAACGGTAAATTGACCTTCTTCAGAAAATGCTAAGATAGGTTCTGTTCTATTATCAGCAGAAAGGATGATAAATCCACCTTCATTGTAGTTTATTACGTAAAATGAGGTGTTTCCACTTTCGTTTTTTACTTCATTGATGGTTTTGATAGTTTTTTTTATTTGTTCAACAAAACCAGTGCTTTTTGAGGTAGCACCATTGTTTTTTTCGAAAGAAACTGATCCCGCAATTTCTTTGGCCATTGCCAACTGAATAAAATTTTCATTTTTACTATTGATGCTCGTGACATCCGATTCGCTGTCCTTTGAACAGGAAATAATAAAGATTAATACAAAAAGACATATGCCTTTTAAGAAATAGTTTTTTTTCATAGTTATAAGATTTTTGCTACTAATATAATAATAAAATTAACTTTTGAAAGAAAAAACATAATATTTTAATGTTATTTGTTTCATATTTCTGAAAAAGAGATTAGCTTTAATTGGATTAAAACACAATTAAAGCTAATCAAGGAAGAAGTTAAGATCAAGAATATATAATCAGATATAAATTACAGTTAATTTACTTAGAAAGTAATAGCCCACTCACTTTTGATGCGTATATTTGAAATACTAAAAAAAGGAGTCATTTATGAAGAAAATAGGATTTTTATCTTTTGGACATTGGTCTAATAATCCGGCATATAAGACTCGTAATGCAGCAGATACTCTGCTTCAATCTATTGATTTAGCGGTAGCTTCAGAAGAAATTGGTTTAGATGGAGCTTATTTTCGCGTGCATCATTTTGCACAGCAATTAGCATCGCCTTTTCCTTTGCTTTCGGCAATTGGTGCTAAAACGAGCAAAATTGAGATTGGAACTGGTGTTATCGATATGCGATACGAAAATCCGTTATATATGCTAGAAGATGCTGGATCAGCTGACCTAATATCTGGAGGACGATTGCAATTAGGAATAAGTAGAGGATCGCCAGAGCAAGTTATTGATGGTTGGAGTTACTTTGGTTACGAACCTGAAAATGGTGAAACCGATGCTGATATGGGCCGTAAAAAAGCATTGGATTTTTTGGAAGGATTAAAAGGAGAAGGATTTGCAGAACCAAATCCGTATCCTATGTTTCCAAATCCGCCGGGCTTATTACGCGTTGAGCCACATTCTGAAGGATTGAGAGAACGCATCTGGTGGGGAGCTGCATCTAATGCTACTGCTATTTGGGCAGCAGAGAATGGAATGCACCTGCAAAGTTCGACTCTTAAATATGACGAAAACGGCAAACCTTTCCATGTTCAGCAGGCAGAACAAATAAGATTGTATAAAGAAGCTTGGAAAAAAGCAGGACATCAACGTGAAGCAAGAGTTTCTGTGAGCCGTTCGATTTTTGCAATTGTCAACGATCAAGATAGATATTATTTTGGCGGACAAGCTAAAGCCAATGATAGTTTTGGTTATATCGAACAAGATAAAAGAGCCATCTTTGGAAAAAGTTATGCAGCCGAACCTGACAAATTAATTGAAGAATTGGCTCAGGACGAAGCTCTTCAAGAAGCAGATACGATATTACTCACTATCCCAAATACTTTGGGCGTTGACTATAATGTACATGTATTGTCAGCTATTCTGGAACATGTTGCTCCTGCATTAGGCTGGAAATAAGCAATAAATAAAAGCCCTCTGATTTGAAAATGAGGGCTTTTTTTATATTTTTAGATAACAGAACAACTGCTTTTGTTTTCTTTTTTCAATGGTTTAAGTCCGAGATTTTGAAACATCTGCATATCTTCAGATACTCCTGGATTTGGCGTTACGAGTAAAGTTTCGCGTTCGCCAGTAAAAATAGAATTGGCTCCAGCCATAAAGCACCATGCTTGTTCTTCTTCGGTCATTTCAATACGCCCTGCGCTTAAGCGGACAATAGAAGCTGGCATGATAATACGCGCTGTAGCAATCATTCGAACCATATCCCAAATAGGTACTTTTGGATTGTTTTCTAAAGGAGTTCCTTTTACTCGAGCCAATGCATTTACTGGAACAGATTCAGGATGAACAGGCATCGTAGCTAAAGTTAACAGCATAGAAACTCGATCAGCGTTACTTTCTCCCAAGCCAATGATACCGCCAGAGCATACCGTGATTCCAGCTTTTCTAACGTTATTAATCGTGTCTAAACGCTGATCAAATTTACGTGTACTGATTATCTCATCGTAATAGCTCTCAGAAGTATCTAAATTATGATTGTAAGCATACAAACCTGCTTCTTGAAGACGTAGCGCCTGTTCTTCAGTTAGCATTCCTAGTGTGCAGCATACTTCCAATCCGAGATCGTTAACACCTTTTACCATTTCGATAACACGATCAAAATCTTTGTTATTTCGGACTTCGCGCCAAGCAGCAGCCATACAGAAACGAGAAGAACCATTTTCCTTTGCTTTTTGAGCATGTTCAATTACTGTTTCAGTTGGTAAAAGAGCCTGAACTTTAATATTGGTGTGATAACGTGCCGCTTGCCCACAATAAGAACAGTCTTCGGGACAACCGCCTGTTTTTACAGAAAGTAATGTGCATACCTGTATTTCTGATGCTTTATGCCATTCACGGTGTACAGTCGCAGCCTGATAAACCAATTCTAATAAAGGCTGGTCATAAATAGCCTGAATTTCTTCTTTGCTCCAATCGTGTCGTATTTGTTTGTTCATTTTTAATCTTGTAAAATCGTTGATATACATTAGCTATAGCCAAATGTACTATCTTGCGGTATATTCAAAATAAACCACTTTTTATAAAATGGGTAGTCCGGATGAATTTACATATAGAGTTTTTACAGAAAAAGATGCCAAGTGAAATATTTGGAAAACCAATAAAAAAAACTCTAAATCAATGATTTAGAGTTTTAAAATTATAAATTCTTATTGCTTAAAAGTTTACCAAAAAATTACTTTGTTATAATTTCTTTTATAAGTTTAGTCAGTTCAGCCGATTTTGATATAAACGGACTATGCCCTGAATTTATCGTATAAGTATCTGTAATTCCTGCTTCTTTTGCCATTTTCTGCTGAAAATTGTAAGTAATAGTATTATCAGCGGTTGTGAAGATGTAATATTTTTTCCCTCCCAAATTATAATCTTCTGTTTTATAAGTTAAAGGTGTTCCAAGCGGAATTGTCGGCTCTGCTTTGTACTTAGAAACAAGAAATTGTTTTTGGGCATCTGTTGCATCTTGAGCAAATATTTTAGGAAGATTAACTTCTGGATTAACGATTCCGGCCAAAGTTTGATCATCAGACAATTTTAATGATGGAGGTAAAAGTGAAGCCACATCCATTTGAGAATAATCTAAAACACTTTTTCCACTTTGTGGAATGAAACCCGCAACATAAATCAATTTTTTGATTTTTTGAGGAACTTCTGCAGCAGTTTGAGTAATTACAGCTCCTCCTAAACTATGACCAATTAAAATTACAGGCTCGTTATAAGCATTAACCGCTTTCTTCACTTCATCAACATAAGCCTGAAACGAAACTTGATAGGCAGGAGTTGTATCGTCTCCGTGTCCAGGTAATTTTACCACAGTAACATTATAACCAGCAGCTTTTAAGTCTTTCTCGGTTTGATCCCATACGTATGATGCCTGCCACGCACCGTGTACCAATACAACTGGAGATTTTTTAATATTTGCATTATCATCATTTGTACATGATGCACTTGAGATTGTAGTAAACAACAGCAGAAAAAGTTTTGATATTGTTTTTAAGGGTTGCGAATTCATTTTCGATTTTTTCATTGTTTTTAAAATTTTCATTGTATTATTTTTTATTAAAATTGGATGTTTTTTTAGTTTAGGAAAGAACATCAAAACCATTTAAAACAGTTGCAAGTAGGGTGTAAGCGCCAACTAAAAAGATAAGTTCGGCAACTCCATTTTGTCCTAAGATTTCTTTGGCAAGATTATAAGATGAGTCAGGAACAATTCTTCCTTTGGCTAACACAGAAGCAATTTCATACGCCATAGTTTCTTCTTGATTTAATTCATTTGGACGAATTCCCGATGCCAACGATGCAACTGCTTCGGCTGAAAAGCCAAAATGTTTAGCCATAATTTCGTGGGCATAAAGTTCGAAACGCGAACCAAATGCTGCACCAACAGTGAGAATAGCCACTTCTCGTACTTTTTTAGAAAGTGTTGCATGATTGTCTAATGAACGGACAAAACTTAAAGCAGGAATTCCGAATTGCGGAAATCTAAGCATTGGTGGAAATGGACCTGTTAAAGCACCTTCGTTATTCAGCATTGAAACTGGCCCTTGGCTTGTTGTAATGAGTTTTACAACTTCGTCGTGTACATAGCGCACTTCTGCGTTCATTGTTTCTGGTTGTATGGGATTTACTCGCATGATAGTAGTTA
>Ga0160502_100707_pt1 | contig 14363 bp, 4 predicted proteins | sample DIDnMG_14_FD_108237 | JGI IMG/M metagenome (GOLD analysis project Ga0160502, IMG submission 108237) | Enriched soil microbial communities from UW Madison campus, WI, USA - DID2933_E24_Xylan MG | ecosystem: Environmental > Terrestrial > Soil > Unclassified | place: USA: Madison, Wisconsin... | reverse complement strand
TGCGATCAGAAAAGCCTATGCGGCTCCCCGAAACGAAACCGAAGAGAAGCTTGCCTCGATATGGCAGGAAGTACTGGGAGTGGACCGCGTGGGGATAAATGACAATTTCTTTGAATTGGGAGGTGATTCTATTAGAGCAATACGTCTTTTAAGTAGAGTTAATAATAGTTTGAGAGTAAATTATAAATTAGAAGATATTTACATATTTCCTTCAATTAATGAACTATTATTAATAAAAATAGAGCGCATTGAAAGTGCTGTTTTACCTGAGATAAAATTACAAATAGAAAAAAGTTTTAAAGATTTATCTAAAGAGTTAGATGGTGAAGATGGTATAGTTGATATTTTTCCAATGAGTGATATAGAACAGGGAATGCTTTATGCTTCATTCATGCATACAAATATGGCAGTATACCATGATCAATTTTTATTTCCTATTCCTATTCAGTATTTTGATTTATCTATATTCTCTAAGACTTTAGAATTATTAATCGAAAAACATGATATACTTCGTACAGGATTTAGTATAGATAAGTATACCGTACCAGTTCATCTTGTTTATGAAAAGGTTGATATAGTTGTAGAAAGTGAAGATCTTTCATCGATGACGAAAGAAAGGCAAAAAGAATTGATTAATCAGTTCATGGTAAAAGAACGAACTGAAAATCCATTTGATATTAGTAAACCTGGGCTTTGGCGTACAAAAATTTATAAATTAGGAGACGAACAGTGGCATCTGTTAGTACAATTTCATCATGCCATTCTTGATGGTTGGAGCATCGCATCTTTTGTGACTGAACTCAACAATACATATATAAGGATTCAAAGCGAAAATATAACGTCTTTAGAAAAACTATCGTTAGGCTATAAAGATTATGTATTTAACCAAAAATGTATAAAAGAAAGTAAAAATCAATATGAATATTGGGAAGAAAAATTATGTGATTATAAGCGCTTAGATATTTTTACTGAAGAGACTGTATTTAATCATTCTCATTTTGTAGTCGAGGGTGAATTTTATAATTCGATTATAAATTTTGTTAATAATTATGGTATAAGCTTAAAAATTTTAAGTTTTTCAGCTTACCTATATACTTTGCAAATACTGACTCATGACAATGATGTCATTGTAGGTTTGGTTACAAATGGGAGACCTCTGTCAGAAGATGGAGATAAAATATTAGGATGCTTTTTGAATACAATTCCTTTTAGGTTAAAAGAAATGAAAGGAACTATTATTGATTTTGTTAAACAGGTAAATCATTTTGCAAACATACAGAAACAGTTTGAACAAACTACTTTGTTTGAATTGCATACTCGTTTTTCAGTCAATAGTAAAGGAGAAAATCCTTTTTTTGACATTTTATTTAATTATATGGATTTTCATATTTATGAAGAGCTTGATTTAAAGGAAACAGATAGTATAATTGAGTCGCCGTTTAGCGAAATTAATTTTACAGTTACAAATACATTCTTGGATTTGACTATTAATCCGGAATTAGATAAAATAAATATATCATGGAATCAGCAGCGCGTATTTAAGGGAGGAATAACAATAGAGCAATTACAAGGTTATTATTATAATTTTTTGGAATTGGTTGTTACAAGGCCAAATCATGTTTTAACTAAAGATTTGATATTATCAAATAATGAAAAAATCCAATTGTTAGAAAATTTCAACAATACTAAGACGGATTATCCAAGAGAAAAGACAATAATTGATTTATTTGAAGAACAAGCAGGATTAACACCAAATAATATTGCTGTTGTTTTTGAGAACGTACATCTTACTTACAAGAAACTTAATGAGAAATCTAATCAACTGGCAGCTTATTTAATAGAAAAATATGCAATTGAATCGAATGATTTGGTTAGTATTAAATTAGAAAGAAGCGAGCGTGTGATTATTGCAATTTTAGGGGTACTTAAATCTGGAGCAGCTTTTGTTCCTGTAGATACTAATTACCCACAAGAGCGTATTTCTTTTATAGAAAATGACAGTACCAGTAAAGCAGTTATCGATGATAAAGAATGGACAAATTTTTTAAAATTGCAGAAAAATTATGTTCAGAAAAATAGCAGAAAGATTAATCAATTAAATGATTTAGCTTATGTTATTTATACTTCGGGATCTACTGGAAACCCTAAAGGAGTAATGGTAGAACATAGAAATATTGCAAGTATTTATGCAAACCATAAGAAATACTTTAGCGTAGATAAAGTAAATATGCTTTTATTGGCTAATAATAGTTTTGATATCTCTTTATTTGAAATCTTTTCATGTCTGCTCTCAGGAGGACAAGCTTTAATTTTATCTCATGACGATATAAAAGATGTTAATAATGTAATAGATAAATTAAAACATTGTAATTCCTTTCATGCTGTTCCTGCCTTAATGAAACAGATTATAGATGCTATCACCGTTTATAAGGATAAGGAAGAATATTCTCATATTGAAGAAATTTTTATTGGAGGTGACAAAGTACCGACAGAAATATTAAAAGAGATACGAGAAGTATTTGCTAATGCAAGGATTAATACATTGTACGGGCCAACAGAAAGTACAATATTTACTACTCTGAACCAATATCCTATAAATGCTCAAGAAATGAAAGGAGAAATTATAGGAAAACCAATCTCTAATACTCAAATTTACATATTAGATGACAACTTATATCCTCTTCCATTGGGTTCAGTTGGAAAAATTTATATATCTGGTGTGGGCGTTGCAAGAGGGTATTTAAATCAGAATGAACTAACAAATGAACGTTTTGTTTTCAACCCATTTATTAAAGGCACTAGAATGTACGAGACAGGCGATTTGGGGAGATGGTTATCTGATGGCACTGTAGAATTTTTAGGAAGAAAAGATAATCAGGTAAAAATTAGAGGTTTTAGGATTGAACTAGGAGAAGTTGAGAATACAATATTGCGTTATTCAAATGATTTGCAACAAGTAATTGTAGAGTCCAGAGAAGTAAAAGGCGAGAAAGCATTAATTGCTTATTTTGTATGCAGTGCTAAGATTGATAAATCAGGATTAAGAAGCTTTTTACAAAAACACTTACCGGATTATATGATTCCGAGTTTTTACATTGCTTTAGAACAATTCCCACTAACGCCTAATGGTAAGATTGATCGCAAAGCTTTGCCAGATGTTGAAATTGATGATGTAATAAGAAAAGAATATATTCAACCCGAAAGTGAAACAGAATATGAGCTGGCCGAGATTTGGCAGGAAGTATTAGGTGTCGATAGAGTAGGAATGAATGATGACTTTTTTGAGTTGGGAGGAAATAGTCTGAAGTTTATAAAATTAAGTAATAGCATACAACGAAAATTCAACAAAAAAGTGGTGTTTTCAGATTTATATAGAAAATCAATTTTAAGAGATCAGACTCAAATTATTAAAAGAGATTCGGCAGAGATAAATAAAATTAAGAAGGCAGCACCTGCAGTAAATTATGTTATTACTAAAGCTCAGGAAAGAATTTGGCTGGCTTCGCAGGAAAAAAATGAATCGATAGCACATAACATACCAGCAACTTATATAATTAGGGGAGAATTATCGATAGATAAACTTCAAGCAGCGTACAATATTGTTCTGGATCGTCATGAAATATTAAGGACAGCTGTTTTCTTTGACCAGAAACAAATATTGCGTCAGAGACCGTTAGATATCGAAGCGTTGGATTTCAAAATTCAGTTAATTGATATGAGGTCAAAAGAATTGCCTGAATCATCTCCTGAAGTTGAACAATTAATTGAAAATATAACTGAGCAGTATTTGAATATCACTCATGGAGAAGTGTTAAATGTTTTTCTTATTCAGTTGACAGAGACAAAAAACATTCTTCATCAGGTACTTCATCACATTGCAGGAGATGAGTGGTCTGCTGTTGTTATGACTAATGATTTATTGACTGCTTATTCTAATCTGGTATCGGGTATATCAACAGGCATTTTTACACCTTTAGATATTCAATATAAAGATTACGCTGTATGGGAATCAGATTTTCTGATATCTTCTTCTACTGATTTGAATGCATTTTGGAAACAGCAGTTTTCTAAGCCTCTTCCGGCTTTTAATCTTTCTTTAGAGAAAGAGTCAAAGACAAAAAGTAACAACGGTAATATTTATTCTATAGAGATTAATAATGAGGAGAGTAATTATATTAAGGAAATTAAAAGAAAATATCAAGTTTCTAATTCAGTTCTTTTCACAAGTTTAATTTATATTTTATTTTATAAGTATACCGGAAATACTGACTTTTTAATTGGCTTTATTTTTTCACAAAGAGAAGATCAGCAGTTGCATAATCAATTGGGGCCATATGTAAATTTATTGCCACTTCGATTGAATTATGGAATTGAATTGACTTTTGACAGTTTGCTTGACGAAACTAAAAAGCATATTTTGGATGTTATAAATTATGGAAATTTGCCTTCCGAATCTATAAGAGAAAATATTCATCCAAAATCTTCGGATAATATTCAAATAGTTTTAAATATTTTAAATAATGTAGATTTTTCGCCTTCAACATTTTCAAGAACGGAGAAATTGACTTTCACACCTCTTAAATCTGGTTATAAAAGTAGCAAATTTCCGATTTGTATCTATGTTTCGGAGTATGATTCAGCATTCAATATCAATATAGAATATCAAACAGAACTTTTTAATACATCAAAAATTAATTTGATAGGTGATTTATTTAGAAAAATAATTAAAGAATTTTTAAGTCAGCCTGATAAATATATAAAAACAGTAGAATTAAATCGTGATATCAAACTACCAGCAATAAATAAACTAAAAAGACAAAAATAATTATGAAGTCACAAAATTTCCCTGCCTCATATCATCAAGAACGACTTTGGTTTATTGACAATTTTGAAAAAGGATCACTTTACAAAGAATCACCAGTTTATCATAATATTCCTTTAATTGTAAAAATAAATGGAAAATTAGACCTTCTTTTGGTAGAGAAGGCTTTGAATATATTAGTTGCAAGACATGAATCACTTAGAACAAAAATAGTATTCAAAGGTGACATAATTACACAGATTGTTGAGGAAGACAGCTCCATTAGCTTAACTGTTCATGATAAACATGATACATCATTTGATGATGAAAATATATTTAATTTCTATTATGAACTGATTCATCAACCTTTCTCGATTGACTCTGAAAATCTTTTTAGGGCTGAATGGATAGAATTGGCCGATGATTTAAATACATTAATTTTTACGGCGCATCACATTATAAGTGATAGAAAATCAATGTATATAATTTTGGAAGAATTTGCATCAATCTATAATTTACTTTTATCTGATTCAAAAGTAGATTTAGAAGAATTGCCAATTCAATATGCTGATTTTGCAAATTGGCAGAAAGAATTTTCTGAAGAGATGATTGAGCAATTGATGGTGTTTTGGAGAGGTAAATTAAATTTTATTGAACCCATAATTTTTCATACAGACCAAATAAGAAAGCCTATTCATATTTTTGAAGCTGGAATTGCTGAAGAAAAACTTCAAAAAAGTTTTTTTACTCATTTGGATAAGTTTAAAGATGATGAATACACTGTTTTCTTTACTGCCTTTGAGGTATTAATGCATAAGTATTCTGGTCAGAATAAAATTGTGATTGGAACATTGCATGAAAATAGAGACGCAGAGGGAGTTGATCATATAGTAGGTCCTGTCTCTAACTTATTGATTGTTAATAATGAGATATCTAATAAAGATAAACTCATAGATGTTTTTTCTGCAAACGAATCTAATTATCAACGTAGTCTTGATTTTTCTTATATGCCTTTCGATAGATTGGTTACAGAATTGAATCCTGAAAAAGACATGAGCAGAACAGCACTATTTGATGTTCTTTTTCATTACGAAGATCAGACAAAAAATAGTTTTAAATACACAATCGGGGGTATCCAAAGTGAAATTATTGATACCAATTTGGGCTTAGGAAAATATGATTTCAATTTATTAATAATTAAAAAAGAATCAGGATATACTCTGCATTTAACATATAACAAGTTATATTATAATGAAAGTACTGCTCAAAGAATACTAAAACATTATATAACTCTAATAGAAAACTTTAAGGACGAAAATGTTTTAATATCAGAACTGGAATACGTTACCGAGGCAGAGAAAATTCAATTAAAATCTTTATTAGATAAAACCAATGTAAGCTGGCCTAAAGAGCAGACATTAGTTTCATTGTTTGAAACGCAGGTTGAAAAGCAAAAAAATAAAACAGCACTGATCATAGATGATTTAGAAATTTCATATCAGGACTTAAATGCGCAGTCTAATCAATTTGCTAATTTTCTATTTGCAGAATATGATATAGCTCCACAAAGTTACATAGCATTATTGCTGCCAAGAAATGAACAGCAGATTATTGCCATACTTGCAGTTTTAAAGTTAGGCAGTATTTATGTTCCTATTGACCAGGAATATCCTCAAGAAAGAATAAACTATATTTTAGATGATTGCTCTGCAGAAATTTGTATTGATGAGAAAATGTTTTTAGAATTCTGGAATTCTAAAGATTCTTTTCCTAAAACAAATCTAAATATTTCGGTTTTACCAACAGATTTATCTTATGTTATATATACTTCGGGCTCTACGGGAAAGCCAAAAGGAGTTATGATCGAACACCAAAATGTAGTTAGGTTATTTATTAATGATTCACCGTTGTTTGATTTTAATGAAAATGATGTTTGGACTCTTTTTCACTCCTATTGTTTTGATTTTTCAGTTTGGGAAATGTATGGAGCTTTACTTTTTGGCGGTTCGGTGGTTATTATTCCAAAAAATGTAATTATTGATGGAAATGCATTTTTGGATGTATTATGCGAGAAAGGTGTAACAGTATTGAATCAGACACCATCAGCTTTTAATAATTTATTAGCTGTTAAACCTTGGGAAAAATCTAAGCAGCTAGCTTTAAGATGCATAATTTTTGGAGGCGAGGCACTACATCCAGGTAAATTAAAAGAATGGTATCAGTTTTTTCCTGATGTTAAATTAGTTAATATGTATGGGATAACAGAAACTACTGTACATGTTACTTATAAAGAAATTAAAGAAGAGCATATTAATTCTGATATATGCAATGTAGGGATTCCTATTCCAACTGTTTCTTGTTTTGTTTTAGATAGCGAAAAACGCATTTTACCTAAATTAATACCTGGAGAATTATGGGTTGGAGGTGAAGGTCTTTCGAGAGGATATTTGAATTTGCCAGAACTTACAAATGAAAGATTTATATTAAATCCTTATGGAGAAGGAAGATTATATTCTTCAGGTGATATTGTGAGATTATTGTCTAATGATGAATTGGAATACATAGGTCGAAGTGATAATCAGGTAAAAGTAAGAGGGTTTAGAATAGAATTAGGAGAAATTGAAAAAGCACTTCTAAAACATCACCAAATTACAGAAGTTGTCACTACTATCGAAAAAAACAGATATGATGATAATGAAATCGTTGCTTATTTTACATCCGATGTAGAGCAAAATTTACTGTCAATTACAACATTTTTGCAGTCAATATTACCATATTACATGATACCTTCTAACTATGTTCAGGTGAATTATTTCCAGTTGAATAATAATGGGAAAATTGACAAATCTCTTTTACCGGATTATGAGAAGAACCGATTAGTTAGCGGAAAAGAATATGTAGCACCCAGAAATGAGACAGAGTATAAACTAGTTGAGATATGGGAAGAGGTATTAGGAGTTAATAAAGTTGGTATTACTGATAATTTCTTTGAACTGGGCGGACATAGCTTAATGGCTGCACAGGTAATCAATAGAACAACTAAACAACTAGGAAAGAACATACCAGTTAAGATGTTTTTTGCAAATCCGACTATAGCAGGTATTCAAAGTGAACTGAACGGACATGATTATGCAGCTATTCCAAAAGCACTTGAAGCATTATCATATCCCTTAACGACCTCTCAAGAACGTTTATGGATAGTTAGCCAATTAGATGGAGCAACTTTAGCCTACAATATGCCGGCAGTAGTTAAACTGAAGGGAAATTTGGATCTTGATAAATTTGAGCAGTCTTTTAAAATGCTAATCAAGAGACATGAAGTTTTGAGAACCTATTTTAAAAGTCATATAAATGGAGAAATTAGACAATATATCCTTTCTCCTGAATCTATAGATTTCGGTATAGAAATAGAAGATTATAGGTCTATACAAATTACCTCGGATACTATAACTGATTATCTGCAGAAAAAAAACAGTATAGCGTTTAATTTGGAACAAGCTCCACTTGTTAGAGGCAGATTACTCAGGTTAAAAGATATGGAATACATATTTTTCTTATCTATGCATCATATTATTGGAGATGGATGGTCTATTGAGTTGTTAATTTCTGAAATTATAAAAACTTATAACTATTTAGTAGAAGAAAAAGAAGTAAAACACCCCGTTTTAGATATCCAATATAAGGACTACGCACTATGGGTCAATGATAAATTACAGCAACAAAAACATAAAGTTTCGGAGGAATATTGGCTAGAACAGTTTAGAGGAGAATTACCAGTATTAGATTTGCCAAGTTTTAAACCCCGCCCTTCAATTCAGACTTATAATGGTGATAGTAAAACATATCAGTTTTCAAAAGGCTTTTTGACTGATTTAAAAAAATTTTCCGTAGACAATGATGTAACATTGTTTATGACTTTAATGACAGGTATTACAGCTCTGTTGCATAGATATACAGGTCAAAATGATATTATTTTAGGAACTCCTGTGGCAGGTAGGGAGCATCCTGATTTAGAGAACCAGATAGGATTATATCTAAATACTCTTGCTATTCGAACAAAATTTGAAGCGGATACTAGTTTTTTAGAGCTTCTTACAATTCAAAAAGAAAATTTATTAGAGGCTTATGAACATCAGGGCTATCCTCTTGATGAATTAATTGCAAAACTAAATTTGAAACGTGATATAAGCCGTTCGCCATTATTTGATGTTATAGTTGTTTTACAAAATCAGAGTGGTTTAAAAAATTTCTCTAAAGAGAAATTAACATCTTTAGAAGTCAGTGGATATGATTTTAAAGACAAAACCTCTCAATTTGATATCAGCTTTAATTTCTTTGAAGCAGAAGAGCTGACTTTGACAATTAGATACAATACAGATATTTATGATAATTATATAATAGAAAGAATATTTACCCATTTGGAAAATCTACTCATAAAATCTATAGAATTATCATATACAGATATTTTAAAAAAACAGTAATGAAAAAAGAATAACAATTTTGGTATGCTTTGAAATTGAGTTAATAAGAGTTTAATCAAAAAGAAACAGAAGAATACGTTTGCTTTTGATGCTATAAAAGAATGTTAAAAATGATCAATAGATTTAATCCAGTATTTGAGAATTTAAAAGAAGATGTAATGGGATTTTTAAACGAAGTTCAATTACAATATCCAGAAGCACTTTCGTTAGCTTCAGGAAGACCTAATCAGAAGTTTTTTGATTTCTCTGACGTTACCAGCTATATTGATAGATATATAAAATATGTTTCTGATTATAAGGTGTTTGGGGATATTAATGATTTAGGACAGTATAATAAAGCAAAGGGAATTATAAATGATTTAGTCTCAAAATATTTAGAAGAAGAATATGAAATTAAGGCTGATCCAGATAATATACTTATAAACGTTGGAACACAAGAGAGCCTTCTAATTGCAGTTATGACCTTATGTGATAAAGATAAAGATATTATAATAGTAGAAGATCCTGCTTATGTCGGAATTACTCATTATGCTTTATTAGCCGGTTATAAATTAGAACCTGTAGCAGTCAAAATAGATGGTTTGTGTTTAGAAAGCTTAAAGCAAAAAATTGAAGTACAGAATAGTATAGGCAAAAAAGTAAAAATAGTATATGTAACGCCTGATTTTCAGAATCCAACAGGAGTAAGCATGTCCATCGAAAAGCGGTTGAAATTACTAAAAATGGCTGATGAATATGATTTTTATATAGTAGAAGACAATGCTTATGGCGATTTTGTTATAGAAGGGATCAAATACCCGACATTAAAATCGCTTGATGAAAAGAAAAGAGTCATCTATCTTCATTCATTATCAAAAATAATTTATCCTGCTCTAAGAATTGGTATTATGGTGGCAGATCAAATGATAGATAATTTGTCGTTAAGTAATTTAATGGCTAAAATTAAAGGATATACCTCAGTCAATACTCCGTCAATTACACAGGCCGTTTTTGCAGGTATTTTAATTGAGAATAATTTCAAGCTTCAAAATTTCAATCAGGAAAAATTAAAAGATTTGGCATTAAGAAGAGAATATCTTTTAAAAGCATTAGATAAGTATTTTATCGCAAATAATAAGCCATGGTCAAAAACTATTTCTTGGAATGTACCTAATGGAGGTTTTTTTCTCACGCTAAAATTGCCTATACCAATTTTGAAAGAAGATGTAATAGAGTGCGCAGAAAGGTTTAATGTAATTTGTACTCCAATGTCTTTCTTTTATTTAAATGGAGGAGGCGAAAATGAAATAAGGCTAGCCTTTAGTTATGTAGATATTAATGATTTAGATCAGGCAATTTCAAATTTGTCTAAATATTTAGAATATAAAATAAAAATATAAAAAATGAAAATTTCAAATAATTTAATAGAATCTGATTTTTTAGATATAGGCTACGATTTTGTAGAATATTATGTTGGTATGGCAAAAATGGTTGTTTACTGGCATGTTAAAGCTTTAGGATTTGAGGTAATTGCTTACTGTGGTCCAGAAACAGGTTTTCCTGATAAATGTTCTTATTATATAGTAAAGAACAATATAAAATTGGTTATTACATCTGCCTCACAGCCAAGTTCATACAAAATCGTTTCTTTTGTTGATTTGCATGGAAATGGAATAAAAAAAATTGGTGTAAAAGTAAAAAATGTTCAACATTATTTTGATGATGCATTAAATAGAGGTGCCATACCAATAACTTTTCCTACTACTTTTTCGGATGCAGGAGGCAGTGTTGATATAGCTTCTATCAAAATTTTTGATGATAACGAGATTGTTTTGATTGATTACAAAGATTATAAAGGTGATTTTATTCCGGGTTATAAAAATGTAAAAGAAGACTGGTTTGTAAATCAGCAAGATACAGAGTTGTTAAGTATAGATCATATCGCCTGTGCTTTGAGGGTTAATGAGATTAAATTATGGGAAAATTATTTTAACAACATCTTTAAATCTACAACAGTCAAAAGTTTTGACGAAAGACAGTCTGATAAAGAAAAGAAAATAGGAATTTTTTTAAAGGTTCTTCAAACTGGAAATAAACAGGTAAATAATGTTCTGGTAGAACCAGATATAAATAAAAAAACTCAGGTTCAATTGTTTATTGATGAGAATTATGGGTCTGGTATCCAGCATATTGCTTTTGAATCATCAAATATTTTCAAAACTGTTGAATTATTAAGGGAAAATGGGGTAAAGTTTACTTCTTATCCAGATTCTTATTACAGTAGTCTAAAGAAAAAATACCCGCAGCTAGATGTAGAATTGCTTCAGCAGCATGGTGTAATTTGTGATGTTATGGAAGATTCACTACTCTTCCAGATTTTTACAACTCCAATCGGTGACAGATCTACCTTTTTTTATGAAATTATACAACGTGTCAATAAATACGATGGTTTCGGATTAGATAACATAAGAACGCTATTTGAAGCCATGGAAAGTGAAATAAATTTAGCTGGTAAGTAATAGATGATTGATAGTACTATAGCCATCCAGGAAATGATTTCTATTGTGGGAGCAAAATATGTTCTTTCTGAGTTAGACAAACAGTATAACTATTCTTTTGATGTTACCACCAAAAAATGCACTTATCCTCTAGCTGTGATACTGCCAAAAAATACAGAAGAAGTGTCACAAATAATGAAATACTGTTATAACGAAAATATAAAAGTAACAGTCCGTGGAGGAGGTACAAGTGTAAGCGGCGGAAGTGTTCCTTCTGGTGATGATTTTGTATTGTCATTAGAAAGATTAAATAATATTATAGAGATTCATAAAATTAATAGAACAGTAACACTAGAATCCGGAGTTATAACAGAAAACTTAAAAAAAGAAGTATTAAAACATGGATTATGTTTTCCGCAAAATATTAGCAGTGCTTCTCAAAGTTTTATTGGTGGAAATATTGCAATTTCTAGCGGAAGTCCTAAATCATTTAAATACGGGAGTACTAAAAATGCAGTCCTAAATTTAGAAGTTGTTTTAGCTGATGGACAGATATTATGGACTGGGAAAAACGTAACAAAAAATGCAACAGGATATAATCTTACACAACTCTTTATTGGAAGCGAAGGGACACTGGGAATCATAACTAAAGCAGTCTTGAAACTGGAAATCCCAAAAAAGGAAGTTTTATTCCTGCTGCCATTTAAATCATTGGAGTTGTTTTTTGGATTTATTAATGATTTTTTTAATGAAGATTTTAATGTTTCCTGTGTTGAGTTTGTAGATAAAAACGGATACGAATTAGTCTCTAATTTTTTAGATAGTAAAGATAGATTTGGAAAAGGAATAGAAGGATTACTTTGGATAGAATATGAAGTAGATTCAAATGAGGGGCTGGAAAAACTTACAAGCTTTATTTTAAATTATAATATAGAAGAGGTATTGTTTGCTGATAATAAGAAAGATATCGATATCCTTTGGTCTTTTAGAAGAAGCTTGGGAGATGCATCTGTTAATTATGCAGCATTTAAAGATATTGATATAGTAGTTCCCAGATCTGATTCATCGGTAATGTATAATGAAATAGTAATGATTTGTAAGGAATATGATCTCGAGTATATAGTTGTTGGTCATATAGGTGATGGAAATTTTCATGTAAATATTTTTAATACTAAACATGAAAATATGGATTGGAATAATAAAATTGAGAAATGCATTACGCAGATTTTTTATAAAGTTAATCAATTAGGAGGCACAATTTCAGGAGAGCATGGTGTTGGCAGTCTATATAATTCCTTTCTAAATATTGTGCTGTCAGATAAGCATATTGAGTTGATGAAAGATATTAAAAACGTTTTTGATAAAAAGAAGATATTAAATTCAGGAAATCTTTTCTAAAGTGAAAGTACAGGATTATAAACAGTAATTATTTATTACTGGAAACTAATTTAATAGGCTGATTAAATTATATAAGAAAGATCTCAAGAGGTATTGATAAAAATAATGTTGTTTGTTGTATTTATGAAGATAGCAGCGAAAACAACCTAAAAAAGAATTATGTAATGATAGAATTTTTAACTGAACAAGAAAGACATCAACTGTTAGAAGATTTTAATGATACAAATGTTGATTATCCTAGAGATAAAACTATTGTTGATTTATTTGAAGATCAAGTAAAGCAAACACCCGATAATATTGCTGTTGTTTTTGAAAATAACACACTTAATTATAGTGAGTTAAATCAGTTGTCTAATCAGTTAGCCGATTATCTGAGAAATAAGTATGACATTAAACGTGATGACCTGCTCGGCATAAAATTGGACCGTAGCGAAAATATGGTTGTTGTCATTTTAGCAGTGCTTAAATCGGGTGCAGCATACGTACCTATAGATCCAAGTTATCCAGAAGATAGAATTTCTTACATTGAAAATGATAGTAATTGCAAAATTGTGATTGATAAGAGAGAATTGGAGTTGTTCAGAGAAACTCAGGAAACATATTCTAAAGAGAATATAAATAAGATCAACTGTCCAGAAGATTTAGCATATGTGATTTATACATCTGGAACCACAGGTAATCCTAAGGGGGTTTTAATAGAACATAAAAATGTTATTCGATTATTAAAAACAGAGAAATTATTATTTGATTTCGATTGTAATGATGTTTGGACTATGTTCCATTCATATTGTTTTGATTTTTCTGTATGGGAAATGTATGGAGCATTGCTAAATGGAGGTAAACTAATAGTCATTCCAATAGAAACAGCAAAGGATCCTAAAGATTTTTTAAAATTATTAGAGACTCAAAAAGTTACAATACTAAATCATACACCATCTGCTTTTTATAATTTTTTAAATGAAGTATTTAAAAAGAAAGAAATAAAGCTTTATTTAAGGTATGTAATATTTGGAGGAGAAGCATTAAGCCCTGGAAAGTTAAAAGATTGGAGACTAAAATATCCATCTGTTAAACTTGTAAATATGTACGGTATTACAGAGACAACTGTCCATGTTACTTATAAAGAGATTATTGATGAAGATATAGAAAGCGGGATAAGCAATATAGGTGTTCCAATCCCTACATTGAGCTGTTATATACTTGATA
>Ga0160502_100702_pt1 | contig 14516 bp, 12 predicted proteins | sample DIDnMG_14_FD_108237 | JGI IMG/M metagenome (GOLD analysis project Ga0160502, IMG submission 108237) | Enriched soil microbial communities from UW Madison campus, WI, USA - DID2933_E24_Xylan MG | ecosystem: Environmental > Terrestrial > Soil > Unclassified | place: USA: Madison, Wisconsin... | reverse complement strand
GCTCGTAATACTTTAGAAAAAATCTCTTCTTTTTCTAACATGTCATTTTCTCTCATAATACGTTCTATCATTTTTGGAATTAATAGTACTCAAAAATCATAAAAAATTATCTATTACGCAACAATTAAAGTAATTCTTTTTCCGAAAGTTGTTTTAAATATAACGCTGAATAATATCCTTCTTGATTTATTAATTGATTATGAGAACCTTGTTGAATTATCTTACCATCTTCTAAAATAATAATTTTGTCTGCATTTTTGGCAGATGATACTCGATGGCTTACAATTATGGTGGTTTTGTCTTTAGAAATTTCAAATAAATTATTCAAAATCAACTCTTCAGTTTCGGTATCAACTGCAGATAGACAGTCGTCAAAAAGTAAGATTGCTGGATTTTTTATAATCGCTCTCGCAATCGAAACACGCTGTTTTTGCCCGCCGGAAAGTGTAATTCCTCTTTCTCCTAAAATGGTGTCATATTGTTTGTTGAAAGCAATAATATTGTCATGAACAACAGCATTTTTCGCAGCTTCGATTACATCTTCGTCTGTTGCATTTTGATTCCCGAATTTGATATTGTTTTTAATAGTATCCGAAAACAAGAAAGCATCTTGAGGAACGATTCCGATATTATTTCGAAGATCATTTAAGTTTAAAGAACTGATTTCTGTTTCATCAATTTTAATATCACCTTCCGCTACATCATATAATCTCGAAATCAAAGATAGAATAGTTGATTTTCCAGAACCTGTCTTTCCTAAAATGGCTAATGTTTCTCCTTTTTTTACTGTGAAAGAAACATTTTTTAACGCTTCAATATTAGTGTCTTTATAAGTAAAAGAAACATTTTCGAAAGTAATATTTCCTTGTATGTCTGATGAATCTTCGTTTTTGTTTTTGATTTCCGGTTCAATTTTCAAGAATTCATTTAAACGTTTTTGAGAAGCTTCAGCTTCTTGAACCATTGAAGAAACCCAGCCTAAAGAAGCAACTGGCCAAGTCAGCATATTTACATATAAAATAAACTCAGCAATTGTTCCAATGTTTGGAATACTCCCGTTAATGTACATTACGCCTCCAAAATAAATTACAACCAAGTTACTGATTCCGATAAGGGCAATCATTAACGGACCAAACAAAGATTGAACTCTTGCAAGACTTAAACTTTTACGTTTGCTTTCTTCGGCAAGATCCACCATGTTATTTTGGTGCTGATTTTCTAAAGAATAGGCTTTAATAACGCGAATTCCCGAAAAGATTTCTTGCGTAAAACTGGATACTTTAGAGAGGTATTGCTGGAAAGTTGTACTTCTTTTATTGATTTCAGAACTTAATTTGAAAATGCAATACGAAAGAATCGGCAATGGCAATATAGTATATAAGGTAAGAAGAGGTGATACATTATACATATATAATATAACGATAGCAAAACGAATAAATGTATTAATAGTATACATTACTGCTGGCCCGACATACATGCGGACTTTTGAAACGTCTTCGCTAATACGGTTCATTAAGTCGCCAGTTCTATTTTGTTTGTAGAAATTTTGCGAAAGATTCTCGTATTGTCTGAAAACTTCATTTTTTAAATCAAACTCAATATGACGAGACATTACAATTAAAGTCTGACGCATTAAAAAGGTTAAAAATCCAGCAATAATCGTAGTTCCAATGATAAGTAGCACATTATGAATAAGATCCTGACGAAAAGTTGCTATTACTATTTCCGATTTTTGCTCTGCAGCAGATAATTTGTCAAAATTCTCAATTGCGTTTAAAGACTTACTAATAAGCTTTGGGGTAAATAGTGAAAATATTTGTGCGATTATGGTGATTAAAATACCTAGCGAAAAACTGTATTTATATTTAATGAAATATTTGTTTAAATAGCTTAATTCTTTCATTTTTTTAAGAAATCTGATATTGAATTGTTTTGTATTTAAGAATTATTATTAAATAAAATTATAATAATTTGCGATTTAATCAAAACAATTATATTGTAATATTGTTATTTTAAAGATAAAAAATTAGCACATGTGTATTTTTTAATTATGTTTGAGAAGTCTTTTTGACGAATTCATAATTTTAACTAATTTATACTAGCGCTATGGATGCAACTTTCGCAACTGGAAAGGAACTTCAAAAAATGGATCCTGTTTTTGGACAGTTATCTTTTGACGATCACGAACAAATTGTATTTTGCAATGACAAAGATACAGGTTTAAAAGCAATTATTGGTATTCATAATTCAGTTATGGGGCCAGCTTTGGGAGGAACCAGAATGTGGAATTACAACACAGAATGGGAAGCTTTAAATGACGTTTTACGCCTTTCGAGAGGTATGACTTTTAAATCGGCTATTACTGGACTGAATATTGGTGGTGGTAAAGCAGTTATTATTGGTGATGCTAAAACGCAAAAAACTCCTGAGTTAATGCGTAAGTTCGGAGAGTTCGTTCACTCATTAAGCGGAAGATATATCACTGCAGAAGATGTCGGAATGGAAACTAAAGACATGGATACTGTAAGAGATGTAACGCCTTACGTTACTGGTATTTCTGAAGAAAGAGGTGGTTCTGGAAATCCTTCTCCTGTAACAGCTTACGGAGTTTATCTAGGTATGAAAGCTGCTGCTAAAAGTCAGTTTGGAACTGATGTTTTAGATGGTAAAAAAGTTCTAGTACAAGGAATTGGACACGTTGGAGAAACTTTAGTTGAATATTTAACTAAAGAAGGGGCGCAGGTAACTATTTCTGATATCAACGAAGAAAAATTATTCCAAGTTGCTTCAAAATACAATGCAACAATCTATACTGGTGAAGATTTATATACTGCAGATGTTGATATCTACGCGCCATGTGCAATGGGAGCAACAATTAATGATAATACAGTAGATAAAATTAAAGCTAAAGTTATTGCTGGTGCTGCCAACAATCAATTGGCTGATGAGAATGTTCACGGTGCAAGATTACAAGAAAGAGGAATTTTATATGCTCCAGATTTCTTAATCAATGCGGGTGGAATTATCAATGTTTATGCTGAATTGGCTAACTACGGTAAAGCTGAAATCATGACTAAAACAGAGAATATCTACAATACAACTTTAGAAATTATAGATTTCGCTGCTAAAAACGGAATTACAACGCATAAAGCGGCTCTTACTATTGCTCAAAATCGTATCGACCAAAGAAGAATCGAGAACGCTTCTAAGTAATTTTTAAGTTTACAGTCTCAGTCTCAGTTTTCAGTATTTTCTGGAAACTGAGATTTTTTTTTAAGTTTTCAGTCGCAGTCGCAGTTTACAGTTTGATCGCGATAACAAGACTGAATACTGCGACTGCGACTGAAAACTGATTAATATTGAAAACTGCGACTGAAAACTGTCACTTTTTTACGAATTAATTTTAAAATACGTATCAAAAGTTATACTTTTGCAGACTAATTTTTAAATGTTCTTACAAGGTGGTAAATAGAAGACACATACGCGTTAAAGTAATGCAATCCATTTATGCAATGCACCAAAGCGGTTCTGATAACATGGAAAAAGAAGAGAAATTTCTTTTCTACAGCATTGACAATATTCAGGACTTATATCTTATAATGCTTTCTTCATTGATAGAAATTTGCAAAAAAGAAGCTGTCTATTTGCATCTGTCAAGCAAAAAACACCTGGCAACTGCCGCAGAACGTAATCCGAATGAAAAATTTGTAAAGAATAAAATTTTTCAACTTCTTGCCGAAAGTAATTCTCTTAGTATCGCTTTAGAAAATCGTAAAATTAATAACTGGTCATTAAACGATGATTATATTATTTTGCTTTTAAATGATGTTAAAGCAAGCGATATCTACCAAAAATATATGAGCAATAACGTAAATACGTTTGAAGAAGACAGACAATTTATTATTGATTTGTTTGAAAATGTTATTGTTCCAAATGAAAAATTATATGAGTATTTAGAGGATGATAAATTAACTTGGGTTGATGATATTCCTGTTGTAAATACACATATCGTTAAACAATTGAAAGCAATTAAGACGGAAGATCCAGACGATTTTAGAGTTCCAAAATTGTATAAAGATGTTGAAGATAAAGATTTTGCAAAAGATTTATTTAGAAGAACAATTCTAAACGAAACGGCATTTGCAAAAGAATATGAAGATAAAACACCAAATTGGGACAGTGATCGTATTGCTGAAATTGATACCATTATCTTGAAAATGGCAATTTGTGAGTTTATTAAATTCCCTTCAATTCCAGTAAAAGTAACTCTTAACGAATATTTAGAAATTGCAAAAGAGTATTCTACACCAAAAAGTAGTATTTTTATCAACGGAATTTTAGATAACCTTGTTAAAGAACTTACTGCCAATAAAAAGATGGTAAAAGCGGGAAGAGGGTTAATGTAAAAATTAAATTTTCAATTTTTTAAATACCAAATTCCAACTGCTTTGTCTCTCTGAGCGTCCCGAGGCTTCGGGAGAAGTTAAAAAAGAATATTAAATATAAATCAAAAATAAATTTAAATTATGGGACAATTAACTCAATTTGCGCCATTCCTTTTGATGTTCGTGGTAATCTATTTCTTCATGATTAGACCACAGCAAAAAAGAGCTAAAAACGAGAAAGAATTTGAAAGCAGCCTAAAAGTAGGTGATAAAATAGTTACAAAAAGTGGTTTCCACGGTAAAATCGCTGAATTAGCAGAAACTACTGTTGTAATCGAAACTATGTCTGGAAAATTAAAATTAGAGCGTTCTGCTATCTCTTTAGAATTGAGTGCTGCTTTGAATAAGAAAGCTTAATTTTTAAATTACAATATTTTAAATCCCAAATTCCAAAAGGAGTTTGGGATTTTTTTATTTTATTCACGGTAATCTTGTCATCCTGACGAAGGAAGGATCACACAAGAAACTCCGTACAAGTATGTCCAATCTTTGTCGATTCTCGCGTATGATCCTTCCTTCGTCAGGATGACAGAAAAGAAAAACCTTTGTCAAAGTTTTTAAAACCGGAGGTGAAAGGAACTTTGATAAAAGATAAATTATGAGTTGGTTTGTGCATTCTTGTCATTTTCGACGAAGGAGAAGTCTCCATAAGAAGCTCGACAAAGATCGAAGATTTTGATTGTGGAGTTTCTTGTGAAGATCCCTCGTTCCTCGGGATGACAAGATTGTGGTTAACGAGATGTAAAATACTGCGTGAGATTGTTTCGTTCCTCGAAATAACGAATAAAAAAAACTTTGTCAAAGCTTTAAAATTTGACAAAGGTTCTCGCATAGTTTGGAGTTCTATCTTGAGGCTTTTGGGTTGGGATAGTGGAGTTTGGGATTTTTTTTGCACCCATTTTTGTCATTTCGAACGAAGAGAGAAATCTTCACAAGTAGCTCCGCAAAGATTGAAGATTTTGATTGTGGAGTTTCTTGTGGAGATCCCTCGTTCCTCGGGATGACAAGATTGTGGTTAACGAGATGTGAAATACTGCGTGAGATTGCTTCGTTCCTCGCAATGACGAATAAAAAAACCTTTGTCAAAGTTTTAAACTTTGACAAAGGTTTAGTTTTGTATAGTTTGGAATTTGGAATTTTCTAAATTGAAATTTATTTAGCGATATTTATCATTCAACCCAACATTAGCTAAAATCATCGGAAGTACTTTTTCGATTCTTGAAAGCTTTGTTTTATCCTGTTTTGCCGATTCAATATATTCTAAAAACTCGTATTGTTTATACGGAGAAAATTTTTCAAAAGCAGACCTCAAATCTGGGTTTTTAGCCATTTCTGCATTTAGAAGTTCTGAAATTATTGCTTCTTTTTTAGAAGGTTTAATGACTTTTCCCTGCTTTTCGTTTTCAATAGCTTCGTGAATGTATTCTAAAACTTCTTTTTCGTTGACTTCCTCTTTCGAAGTAAAACGCCATTGTCTCAAAGATTTCGTTACTTCTTCCTGAGCGTTTATCAGTTTCTTTTTTTCGTCTTTTAAGAAAACACCATTAAAAAACCATATTGCAAAATAATCTTTAAATCCGCCGAGGCCAATTACGTTTTTCTTTTCGTAAACATAAACAGGACCGCCCCATTTTGTAGTTTCAGTCAGTTCGGTTTTGTCAATGATCGATTTTAGGAAAAGTAATTCTTCTTCCCATTTATCGCCGTATTTCCAAATGCCTCTATTTTCGGATTTAGTTTCCAATTATTTGCTTTTTTTAGATTTTTCTGATGCGTCAAAAATGCCTGGAATCGCTGTTAATTCAGCAATTTTTACAATAACATCAGTTGCTTTCTGAATGCTTTCTGCTGGAACATATTCGTATTTTCCGTGGAAATTATGCCCGCCTGCAAAAATGTTCGGACAAGGTAGTCCCATGAATGATAATTGAGAACCGTCAGTTCCACCGCGAATTGGTTTAATGATTGGTTTGATGTTTAATTCTCTCATCGCTTTTTCAGCAATATCTACAATATGTTTTACAGGCAGAACCTTTTCTTTCATATTGTAATATTGATCTTTAACTTCAGCAATTACAATGTCTTCGCCGAATTTCTTCGCGAATTTTTTATTGAATTGTTTCGCCAGTTTATGAATCAATTCTTTTCTTTTTTCGAATTTTTTTCTGTTGTGATCACGAATAATCAATTCTAAAACTGTCTCTTCGATATTTCCTTTTATGTGGTGAACGTGAAAGAAGCCTTCGTAACCTCTAGTTTCCTGTGGAGTTTCGCCTTTTGGTAATTCATTGATAAAATCATTTGCCAAAAGCATAGAATTGATCATTTTTCCTTTAGCATAACCTGGATGAACGCTTTTTCCTTTAAAAGTAATTTTAGCTCCAGCAGCATTAAAATTTTCATATTCTAATTCGCCAATCTGACTTCCGTCCATTGTGTAAGCCCATTGTGCTCCGAATTTTTCTACATCAAAATGATGCGCACCACGGCCAATTTCTTCATCTGGAGTAAAACCGATTCTGATTTTTCCGTGTTTGATTTCTGGATGCTGAATAAGATACTCCATTGCTGAAACAATTTCTGTAATTCCAGCTTTATCGTCAGCTCCTAATAAAGTCGTTCCGTCAGTTGTAATAATGGTTTGACCTTTATATAAAAGTAAATCTTTAAAGTAGTTTGGAGATAAAACAATGTTTTTCTCAGCATTCAAAACAATATCTTTTCCGTCGTAATTTTCAACAATCTGAGGTTTTACATTAGCTCCGCTAAAATCTGGAGAAGTGTCAAAGTGAGAAACAAAACCAATTGTTGGCACTTCATGATCAACATTGCTCGGAAGTGTTGCCATGATGTAAGCTTTGTCGTCAATCGTTACATCTTCAAGGCCAATTGCTTTTAGTTCGTCAACTAATTTATTGGCAAGATTCCATTGTTTTTGTGTGCTTGGTGTTGTTTGTGAATTTGGATCCGATTCCGTATCAATCGTTACATAACTGATAAAGCGATCTATGATATGTTGCATTTTTTTGAATTTTTAGCAAATATAGAAAAAATTTTCTGCTGGAAAATTTAGCTTTCAATATCTGAATTAATAAAAAAAGGGATTCTAAATTGAATCCCTTTCTAGTATTTTGAATTTGTTATTTACTTTTTACGCATCTAAAACCTACGTGGTTTGCGGCAGATCTGATTTCGCCTTTTCCTCTTGTTCCAACCATGTATCGCGTGCAATATTGATCAGTACATAAAAATGAACCACCACGATGAACGCGTTTTACTTCAGAAGGATCGTTTGGATCATAATAAGCGTCTGGACCTTGCGGATTTTTTGTTACTTTCCCGCTTTCTGCTAATGATTTGTAATAATCAACACTGTACCAATCGTGTACCCATTCCCAAACATTTCCAGCGATATCGTACAAGCCGTATGCATTTGGAGCGTATTGTTTTGTTGGAGCAATTCCTTTGAAACCATCTTCGCCAGTATCGCCATCTTTTATTGGAAAATGCCCTTGATAAATATTAGCTTGAAATTTTCCTTTAGGTTTTAAATCATTTCCCCAAGCATACAAATTTCCAGTTTTACCGCCTCTTGCAGCAAATTCCCATTCTGCTTCAGTTGGAAGTCTTTTCCCTGCCCATTTTGCGTAAGCTTCAGCATCTTCATAAACAACATGAACAACAGGGTATTTTTCTTTTCCTATAATAGTGCTTTGTGGACCTTCAGGATGTCTCCAATCTGCACCTGGCTCATAACGCCACCATTGCAAAAAATTATTCAAATTAACTGCAGATGGTGTAGGAGTGAAGACTACAGAACCTGTTATTAAATCTTCTTCGTTTGCCGTTGGAAATTCTTCTTTAGTAGGTTTTTGTTCAGCCACAGTAACATAACCAGTTGCTTTTACAAATTTTTCGAATTCTTCATTAGTTACTTCAGTTTCATCCATATAATAACCATCTACATACACTCTGTGGATTGGAGCTGCATCTTTCGTTACACCTTTAATACTGCACAGACTTTCATCTTCAACATTGCTTCCCATTGAAAATTCACCTCCAGGAATCCAAACCATACCTTTTGGCGCTTTTGCTGTTGGTTTAAATTTATTTTCGATAGTCGGTTTAAATTCTGATTCTATGTTGCTCGGAACTTCATGGCATTCTGCAACCGCTTTTTCTTCTTTAAATGCAAATCTGGTATAGCTGTAAGCAATTGAAATAATGGATAACGTTAGCAAAGCGAAAATCCAAAAGGTTTTATTTTTCATGGTTAATTATTTTTGAACTGATTATGGTTGTCAATAGCGGGTATAAAATTATGAAAATAACTTTTATAATTATATTAATTTTATAGGATTAATAAAGTTTACTTATCTTGTTCAACGAGAACAACTTCGTATTTATTTTTACCATCAATTTGTACAGGCTGATAATAAGTTTCTCCAAATTTGATATATTTTACATCACCAATTGTTACCTCTTCACCGCCTTCTGGCAAACTTTCTACGATTGTTCCAGCTGTAGGAGCAACAACTTTATAGTTACTGCCATCCTTTTCATAATACGTTCCGCCGTAATAGTAGTTGTTGACTGTTCCTGTATTGACGGTTTGCGCTCCACTTGGGATATTGTTTACAGTTCCACCCACAGGTGCAGGCACAACAGTATAACCTCCGCTTGACGGGGCATACCAAACTCCTTGATCATAATGATATTGAGTACTTTCGACACTAACAACGATTGCTGTAACGGCTAACGTTGCAACGAAAAATCCCCAAGGATGCCAAACTGGTCCCCAGTAAAAAGGTCTGTAGGGGTGATAATAATAAGGATGATAACCGTAATATCTATATCCGCCATAAACATAAGGCGGACGGGCATAAACAACAGTATTTCTTCTTACCACTGTATTCCGATTATTATTGATCGTAATATCTCGGCTTCGGTCAACATTAATGTTATTTCTGTTTACTGTATTACCACTGATATTGGTATTTCTATTACCCGTATTATTTCTGTTTACAGTATTGTTTCTATTTACAGTATTATTTCTGTTGGTAGTATTACTTCTATTATTGATCTTAGAATTTGAACTGTTTGCAGGTCTGGTAACTTTTGTTCCAGAATTATTAGATCCAGGTCTAGTAGTTGCAGCAGGTCTAGTAGTTGTAGGTCGGTTCACATTTGGTCTGGACTGAGTTGCAGGTCGAGCAGGTCTAGCCTGAGTTGCTCCACCACCACCTCTTCGAACTCCACCACCATGACGCTGTGCAAAACTATCAATAGAAAGAAGGAAAAATGTTCCAATCAAGCACAGGAGCGCTGATTTTTTTACTGTTTTTGATATGTTTTTCATATTCAGTGTTTTATGTTAATTAAAGTTATGAAAAAAAATATACTATTTACAGAAATAGATTATAAAGTTTGGTATCTCATTTTAAGCTTATAAGGAAATATCCCACTGAATTCTAAATCGCCAGCCTTGTTGCAATGGCAGTGTTTTGTCCTGAAAACTAAAATAACTAACTTCTGATGTAAGTTTATTTTTATGTCCTTTAAAGAACCAGTTAAAAGCTATTGTAGATTCTTCTTGTCTATTTTCTCTTATCGAATTATCAGGTCTATATGCGGCATGACGTCCCGCCATTTCTAAGCGTTTTGGCCACCAGTCAAGTAGATTATGAAAGAAATAACCCGCCTGAACATAGTATCCTTTCATTACAGTCATATCATCGTTATTGTATTTGTCGATGATTTCTTTGGTGTGCCATTCGCTTTGCCAAGAAAAACCACGGTACATAAAAGCAGTTTCTAGATTCCATTGATTGACTCTGTATTGGCCAGGCAATCCATCCTCAAATCCGTCTAATGAGCCTCCTCCAGCTTGCGAAAAGCGAGTATAAGGGCTTCGGTTAGTTATGGCTGAAAAAGCAATAATAGGTGTTATTTTTTCATGAAACTCTAAATCACATCCTTCAAAATCAAGAAATCTTCCTAGGAAATTCCATTGTGCTCGCCCAAAATACATTAAATGATTATCATCATTAGAAGTGCTTCCGCGTCCTGTTCCTGTTAAAGCTGCGGCCCAATAATTAAAGTCGGCAATTCCGGCTCCTTTTAAGTGTCCGTAAACTTCAACTCCTAATTGTCTGTCTACGGTAAAAGGACGGTTAATAAGAGACCGTTCCACCATTTGCTGTTCGCCGCTGCTAATAAAGCGTTCGCGTGTAAACTCTGTTTTCCATTGTCCTACTTTAAAACTTAGGAAGTCCCATTTTTCAATCATAATTCTGAAATCAAGTAAGTTGGACTGACTCAATTCATATTCCCAATAATATTTCAGCCAAGGTTCAAAAGCATGACCACCAATTTTTAATCTAGCACGATTTATTTTAAAAGTTGTTTTCGCATCCTGACTATAATCATCATAAGTTAAAGGATCTGTATCATAAGGAGTAGAGAAGCGAAATTGAAATCGACTTTGTAATTGAAATAGAAATTTTTTGTCTCGGGTTTCCAGTTCAATTCCTTTATTGCCATATCGAACATTCATCAGCTTTGTAGTATCTTTTTCTTGCTGTGAAAGTCCTTTGTAGCTAATTAGTAAAAGAAAAGCTAAGAGAAAATATTTGGAAGTTCGATTTGGTTTACTTGTGCTGTACATAAGATCATCGGGTTTGTATAAATTATTTTCCTCCAAAATTTTTTGCAATTCCTAAACCAATTCCCCAGCTGTCGTATGCGTTCCATTTAAAATCGTAACTCACAGTGCCAAAAATTTCCCATCCTTTAGGAAGTTCATATCCATATTCTACACCAGCTCGGGTTAAGAAAAAATCTTCTTCTTTGGCAAATTCGCCACCAAAACCTAGAAGAAAACTCCAATGTTCATTTGGTTTGTAAATTCCCATTAGAGCAGGAGCAATGGGATAGCTTCTTTCGACGGTTTCTTTATCTTCTCCGCTAGCATAAACTTTTTCGACTTTAAATTTCTCAACAATAAAATCGGTATGAAGACCAACAGCCCATTTTTCGTGAAACTGAAACGTATAATCGATTCCCCAAGCAGGAAGAGTTAAGGTTTCCCTATTTCCTTCTTCATCACGACCTTCAAAAACATGAACATGATTAATCGATATTCCTATTTGATGATGCGATTTGAATTCTTTTTCGTCACTTTCCTGAGCTGAAATTTTAGCACTAAAAAAGAAAATTATGCATAAACAGAAAAAGAAAGATTTTAAATGCGTATTGGTATATAACATTTTATTTCTCTATTAATGAAATGTTTACTTAAAAGCAAAGAGGTATTTCGATTATTTAATTATAACCGAACATACCTCTTTGCTGTATTTTTAATCTCTATTTAAAGCTCGTTTTGCATCGCTGTTTAGATCAGAATATTCGATTTTACCAACATTCACCGCAACGCCATAAATTTCTCCGCCCTTAAATTCACCTGGAGTTTTGTATTCTTTGCTAACAGCATCTCCACTGTCAAATCCTACGCAAAGGCCATCTCCTGAAAGTGTAAATTTACCAGTCTGAGTTCTCATTGGTCCAGAAGCTACTTCTTTTCCATCAATATAGAGTTTCACTTTTCCTATTGATTCGCCATTCGGACCTGCTTTTTCACGCGTAAATTCCATTCCAAATACATGTTTTCCTGGAGTTATGTCAACATTTGAAGTGAATTTTTGCTCTGGAGCAATTCCTAAAAAGTTGTATACATAATGCAATTTTTTATTTTTTAAGAATAAGGCATGACCACCAAAACGTGATCCGTGCGCGAATAAAACTCCAGATGCATTAGCGTCTTTTAGATCAACATCGGCAACAATTTTATAAGAACGCCCGCGAACATTTACTGCAACACCTTCTGGTACAGGTGCAGTTCCTGGGTAATAAATGTATTGATCGCGAGGAGCTTCAGACGAAGGTCTTTCAGTTCCTAAAACTTCAATTGCAGAACGGTCATCAAGTGGTAAAACTAGATTTTTGGCAGCTTCTGTATTCCAATCGGCAATTAATTCTTTTAGTTTGTCTGGATTTTTTTTGGCTAAATTATTAGACTCAGCGCGATCCACATCTGTGTTGTAAAGTTCCCATTCGTCTTTATCAAAATTTCCTTTTCCAACAAGAGGGGTATGAAGCGCTACTGCTTTCCAGCCATCTTTCCATAAAGCACGGCTTCCTAACATAGCAAAATACTGAATATGTTTTTGAGTTTTTGCATCTGGAGCAGCGTCAAAGGTATATTTCATAGATACTCCCGATAACGGATATTGAGGAACACCTCGATATACTTTTGGCATTTCTACACCGCACACTTCTAATAATGTAGGAACTATATCTGTAGAATGATGAAATTGATTACGGATTTCTCCTTTTGCTTTTATTCCTTTTGGCCAAGAAATCACCAAAGGATCGCAAGTTCCGCCTGCATATTCGCTATATCTTTTGAACATTTTAAATGGAGTTGAAAACGCTGCCGCCCATCCTGTCGGATAATGTTCGTAAGTATCTGGACCACCTAATTTGTCCAAATATTTTAAGTTTTCTTTTACTTCGTCTGGATAGCCATTAAAAAATTTATTTTCGTTTACAGAACCAGAAGGAGAACCTTCGCCAGAGGCACCATTATCGGCAGCATATAAAACGATTGTATTTTCTAATTGACCAGTTTTTTCCAAATAATCGATTACGCGACCTACTTGAGCATCTGTATATTCAGAAAAACCAGCATATACTTCAGCTAATCTTGAAAATAGTTTCTTTTCGTCTGCGCTTAATTTGTTCCAGTCTAAAACTTCATCGCCTGGATTTGATACTCCTGGAGGAAGAGGGTTAAATTTGTCAAAATTAGTTCCTTTCGGAATAATTCCTTTGGCTATCATACGAGGCAATACCCATTTGCGGTAAGCATCATATCCTTCGTCAAATTTGCCTTTGTATTTTGCAATATATTCTTCGGGCGCGTGGTGCGGTGCATGATTTGCTCCAGGACAGTACCACATAAACCAAGGCTTGGAAGGATTTGTTGCCTGCTGATCTCGAATATATTCTAAAGCATGATCTGCTAAATCTTTAGATAAATGATAACCATCTTCAGGACCGTATTTTGCTTCTGTAAAATGATTGTCTTCAACTAAATCAGGATACCATTGGTTGGTTTCTCCTCCAAGAAAACCATAATAGCGGTCAAATCCCATTTGTAATGGCCATGTACTGCGATCTCCTCCTGAAGCAACATCTTGTTCAGGGACATTATGATCTTTTCCAATCCAGAATGTGCTCCATCCATTATCTTGCAAGACTTGCCCTATAGTAGCAACTTGTTTTGGCAGTCTTCCGCTTGCACCAGGATACCCTGCAGCCGCTTCGGTAATTGCTGCCATTCCGTTTAAATGATGATTACGTCCAGTTAATAAAGTAGAACGTGTTGGAGAGCATAAAGCCGTAGTATGCCATTGTGTGTAAATTAATCCGTTGTCGGCTAATTTTTGTAAAGTTGGCATATTAATAGCTCCTCCAAATGGAGACCAAGCGGCAAGACCAGTGTCATCATATAAAATAAACAATATGTTTGGAGCACCCTTTGGAGCTGTTTTAGGAGTATAAGGAGTCCAGTCTTCTTTAGAATCTCGAATGTCGAGGCTAATTTTGCCTTTAAAGGTTTCTTTAGTAATTTGTTGTGGATCAGCTTGTGCAATAAGTTTAGAAGTTGTACCTAACAAAATGTAGAAGAAAATCATAAAGCAACTTTTAATAATCATTGTTTTGTTTCTGGCTTTCATAATTTTTCAGTTGTTTAATTATTTATTGAATTTTATTTGTTGAGACCAGCGAAAATCATTTTTTGTAAATTTTAAATCGGAAAAAAATAATGCAACTTGTAATGGCGAATGATTTTGCAGATTGATGTTTTGTCTAATTCTCTCAAAATTAGCTAATAAATGTCCCAAAGAAGTTTCTGAGAGCGCCTGAAGTGGTTTCATTTTATAATTTGCAACATAAAAAATCTGAATTTGCTTCCAGTTTTTTTCTTTTTGTTATGTAAAAAGGTCT
>Ga0160502_100701_pt1 | contig 14520 bp, 16 predicted proteins | sample DIDnMG_14_FD_108237 | JGI IMG/M metagenome (GOLD analysis project Ga0160502, IMG submission 108237) | Enriched soil microbial communities from UW Madison campus, WI, USA - DID2933_E24_Xylan MG | ecosystem: Environmental > Terrestrial > Soil > Unclassified | place: USA: Madison, Wisconsin... | reverse complement strand
TTTTTATTTGAAGCGTAAGCAATATCTAAATATTAAGTTCGCAAAGCTTTGTTTAGATCAAGCTTTGTGAACTTTTAATCTAAAGATTTACTCAAATTCAAGATAAATTAAACTTTGTGTTCTTTGCGTAAAAATCTTAGCGAACTTTGCGTTATAATTACAAGCATTTTTTACCGCAAAACACGCTAAGGTATTTTTATTTGAAGCGTAAGCAATATCTAAATATTAAGTTCGCAAAGCTTTGTTTAGATCAAGCTTTGTGAACTTTTAATCTAAAGATTTACTCAAATTAAACAGATAAAAACTTTGCGCTTCTTTGCGTAAAACTTAGCGTGCTTTGCGTTATAATTAATTTTAAAAAACTCTTAGCGAACTTTGCGGTTAAATCTCATACTACACTTTCATTCTAAACAATTTTTACTACTTTTAAACGTTTTTAAAATAATACATTTCAAAATTCAGAATCTAAATGAGTTCGTCTATTTCTTCAGATAAAAGGAAATCATTATTATTTACTACTGCAATATATGCGGTAATTATTACGTTGCTTTTTTTCATACGTTTTTGGCCTCCTTACAATCCTGAAAACAATGTAGCTCTTGCTGATGGCGGCGGAGGTGGCGGAGGCGTTACAGTAAATTTCGGAGACAGCGATTTAGGTTCTGGAGCCAATTATAAAAGCGAAGTTTTGGATGTAAAAAACAATGTAAAGCAAGCTCCCGCAAAAGCTACTCCAGAAGAAGAATCGATAATTACACAGGAAAATACAACTGCAGACAATGATGTTGTGATTCCGACGAAAGAGAAACCGAAGAAACCTGTTCCTGTTGAAAAACCGATACAAAAACCCGTACCAGAAAAGCCAAAAGTTTCTAACTCCACAAATGATGCTTTAGCGAGTATTATGAAAGGTTCGAACAAAGGCGGAGATGGTGATGATAAAGCAGCTGGAAATAAAGGAAAAGCAAACGGAAGTCTAAACTCTAACGGTTATTACGGAAGTGGTGGTTCTGGCGGAGGAACTGGAGGCGGTAACGGAACCGGAAATGGTATTGGAACTGGAAGCGGTTACGGAGCCGGAAGCGGCGGTGGTTCTGGTGGAGGAACTGGATATTCTTTAGGAAACAGAAAAGCGCTTTCTAAACCTGCACCAAAATATACTTGTAATGAAGAAGGAAAAGTTGTGGTTGAAGTTAGCGTTGACCAAAACGGAAAAACAATAAGTGCGACTGCAGGAATTAAAGGAACAACAAACACCGCAAAATGTTTATTAGACCAAGCAAGAATTGCAGCAATGAATACCAAATGGGAATCTGATAGTGATGCTCCTGCTAAACAAGTTGGAAAAATTATTTATAATTTCAGTTTGGATTAAGAAACACGAATTTCACAGATTTACACTAAATCTGCTATCATAGAAAAAGGCTTTCAGAAATCTGAAAGCCTTTTTGTTTCCGTCCAGTTTGTCATTCTGAGGAACGAAGAATCACACTAGAAACTCGACAAAGCTTGAAGACTTTGTTTGCGGAATAACTTGTGTGATTCTTCGTTCCTCAGAATGACAAAACTGAGTCCTGTTCGCGTGAGGGATAGAAGCAAGCTACCGAAGTAGCGCGGATAGCCCGACCGTACCGAGATAAAAAGGCGTATATACGCAAAGCATATTTGCCTTTTTATCTCGGTATGGTCACGCCCTAATAATTATTTTTACTTCGGACTTGTGGCAATTACAAATTTCAAATTGTTCTTCACTCCTATCTGTAAAACGTCTACTAAGTCTTGAACTTGCAGATTAAATGGAATTCGAACTACGACAGTTTGTTCTTTATCTGTTCCTATTTTAGACATTAAACTGGTTTCTAGATTTTCAAAATCGACTTCTTGTTTGTCGATATAGAACTTTTTATCTTCTGTAACCGATAAACTAATTAATTGTTTATTGGTTTTTTCGTTCGCTTTAGCTTTTGGCAAAGTCATCTTAATCACATTCGGATTTGCCAGTGTTGAAATAATTAAGAAAAACAACAGCAGGAAAAACATGATATCGCTCAAAGATGAAGTCGCTACTTCGGCGTGAAATCTTCTTTTTCTTTTAATAGACATGGCTTATGCTCTTTGAATTATATTGACAAATTCTAAAATTTGTTTCTGAATTTTTAAAGCAAAATTATCAATCTTTCCGTTTAATAAGTGGTAAGCACTATAGGCAATAATTCCCACAATTAATCCAGAACCAGAACTGATCATTTTCTCGTACAAACCTCCAGATATATTTCCGATACTAATATTTTCGGTAACCGAAATGCTGTAGAAAATTTTGATAACTCCAGAAATTGTTCCAATAAAACCAAGCGTTGGCGCAATACCAGCAATAAGTCCAAGATGTCCTAAATGTCTTTCCATTTCACCAATTTCGATATCTGCAGCGCGATCCATATTTGATTCAATTTCTGCAATTGGTCTTCCGATAACTAAAACCCCTTCTTTCAAAATATTTCCAGCCGCAGTATTATTTCTTTCTACAATAGTTCTTGCCAATTCAATATTTCCAGAATGCAATTTCTCACCAATATCTTGCATTAATCGGCTGTCAATTTTAGACGCACGATTAATGTACATATAACGTTCAAAAATTAGGTAAATCGTATAAAACAATAAAATCGCGATTGGAATTAAAAAAACTCCTCCTTTCATGATAAACCCAAACATTGAAATTTCATTTTGGGGTGTTGCAACCTTCTCTATCACTACATTTGAAGCATTTGCGATTGTATCTGTTTGTAACTGAATAAAACTAAACATATATTAATTCTGGTTTTTAATAATTAATTCTAAAAAATATTTGAAATTTGCAATAAAGATAATTTTCGCTGTAATATTAAACTACAAAAATCGAAATTTATTTCAATCAACAACCATTTTATCTAAACAAATGAACTATCAAGAGACTACCAATTGGATGTTTAATCAACTTCCAATGTACCAATTGCAAGGTGCTTCGGCGTATAAAGAAGATTTAACTAATATTAGAATATTGGCAGCTCATCTTGATAATCCGCAAAACGAGCTGAAATGTATTCACGTTGCAGGAACAAACGGAAAAGGTTCGACCTCGCATATGCTTTCATCTGTTTTACAAGAAGCGGGTTATAAAGTTGGATTATATACTTCTCCACATTTAAAAGATTTTAGAGAAAGAATTAAAATCAACGGTAAAGAAATCTCAGAAGCTTTTGTCATTGAATTTATAGCAAAACACAAAGATTTTTTTGAAGCTAATGATATGAGTTTCTTCGAAATGTCGGTTGGTTTGGCTTTTGATTATTTTGCTGCAGAAAAAGTAGATATTGCTATTATCGAAGTTGGCCTTGGCGGAAGATTGGACGCAACAAATATTATTACGCCTTTGGTTTCGGTAATTACCAATATTGGTTTAGATCATACTCAGTTTTTAGGAAATACATTAGAAGCAATCGCTGGCGAAAAAGCAGGAATCATAAAACCAAATGTTCCTGTTGTTATTGGCGAATATACAGATGAAACTAAACCTGTATTTTTGGTTAAAGCCGAAGAAAACAATGCGCCAATTTCTTTTGCTTCCGATTTAATCGATCAGATTTATTTGTCTGATTTAATTGGAGATTATCAGTTTCATAATAAAAAAACGGTTCAGCAGACAATTTCAATTTTAAACAATGAAACCGATTTCAAGATTTCGACAGAACAGCTAAAAGAAGGTTTATTGCATGTTGTAAAAAATACCGGTTTACAAGGAAGATGGCAGCAATTGGGAGAAAACCCGAAAATCATTTGCGATACTGCTCACAATAAACATGGATTATCGGTTGTAATGAATCAGCTGAAAAACGAAAAATTTGAAAACCTTCATATTGTTTTGGGCGTTGTTAATGATAAAGATCTAGATTCTATTTTGCCATTATTTCCTAAAGAAGCAAAATACTATTTCTGCAGACCAGATTCTTCAAGAGGTTTAAGCACCGAAATTCTTCAAAACGAAGCAAAAAAATATGACTTGATTGGAGACCAATACAGTTCTGTTGAAATCGCTTTCGCGGAAGCAAAGAAAAAGGCTGCAAAAAATGATTTTATTTATGTTGGCGGAAGCACTTTTGTAGTGGCTGAACTGCCTTTAAATTAAGAGAATTAAATTTCGCATCCTAAATAAGGATAAAATCGCCTACAAATATATAACTATTTGATTTTTAATGATTTAAATTTATTTATTAAAAACCCAAAAATAAATTTAAATCATGAAAACAAGAAGTACACTTCTAGGGCTTTTCCTATGGATGGCTCTAGTGTGCGTTGTAGGTTACGCACAGGAAAAAGAGAAACCAGTTTTTATCACGATGACTACTCTGCATCGCAGTTTAGATGGAAAAGCAAAGGACTGGAAGGCTACAGAACAGGAATACTTTGACAAAGTTATTAGTAAAAATGATCTTATTATTGGTTCGGAATTACTTACTCATTATTACACGAATGACAATACTGAAATAGTTGCCGTAAGTGTTTATAAAAATTGGGAGGATATAGAAAAAGCAGATGCCATTAACGAAGATTTAATTAAAAAAGCTTGGCCAGATGAAAAAGCCAGAAAAGCTTTCTTCGATAAATACAACTCTTATTACACTCCAATACATTCAGATGAGATTTATCAGAGTTTAAATTCAATTGGTGAAAAAGCATACAAAGATCAAACAAAGAAACCAATGATCGTTTACATCCGAAAATCGGAACTTAGCATGAAAGGAAACGGAAAAAACGCGAAAGAATTTAATGAAAAAATCACCTTTAACGATCCATATATAAAAGCATATTATCCGTTCCGTCATTCTTGGGGTTCTAATAGTACCGATTTTATGGAAGCATTTTTCTATGATTCTTTAGCCGATATGGAAAAATCAAACGAAAAAATAGACGAACTGATTAAATCAACCTGGCCAAATGAAAAAGATTCGAACGCTTTTTTTGATGAATTGGACAAATCTTTCACCGGAAAACACAGCGATAATATCTACAGGAACATTCCGTCGCTTTCAAAGTAAAAAATGATTAAAAAATATACTTTCATAACATTTTATCCCTCAGCCTTATAGAAAATACTTTTGAAAAATTTTAAATTTTTATTCTATTTTCTTTGCAGAACTCAAAAACTAGCGTATATTTGCACTCGCAATCACGAAATGATAGCAACCTAGTAAAATAGGGCGATTAGCTCAGCTGGTTCAGAGCACCTCGTTTACACCGAGGGGGTCGGGGGTTCGAACCCCTCATCGCCCACCAAGAAACTCCTTAAGAAATTAAGGAGTTTTTTTTTGCCCTTTTCCAAAGTTATTTTCCAAAACATCAAAAATTTAAAATCATGAGCGAACTAATCGGATTTAATGTTAGAGTTTATGCCTTTTGTATAAATGACAATAAAATTTTGGCACTGCATGAAAAATATGTAGGAACACAAATATGCAAATTGCCTGGAGGAGGTCTTGAATTTGGAGAAGGCACCATTGAATGTCTTCATCGAGAATTTGAAGAAGAATTAAATTTAAAAATCGAAATATTAGATCATCTTTATACTCAAGAAGATTTCATTGAATCTCGTATAAAAGACAACAAACAGATTCTTAATATTTATTATACTGTCAAAATACAAAATATTGAAGATTTAAATGTTCAAATTCCAGGATTGGAAAAATTAGAATGGATTGATATTGATTCTAAAGGAAATCCTTTTGTTTTACAGGCAGATATAATTGCATTTGAGAAATTGAAGAAAAAGCTATTAATCAAATAAGACAAATAATACTTTCATAACTTTTATATTGTTTCAAATTCTTTTATAGGTCACAAAGAATTGTTTTTCTATCTTAGTACACACACACAAATTATGAAAACAATTCTTTATACATCTATTTTTCTTATTTATTGTCAGTCATTTTATGGGCAAGAAAAAGTTGATTTTGAACAAAAAGCCTTTAATTTTTATAAAGATTCAATAATATCTAAAACTTCATCAAAAATTAATTTTGTTGTCAAAGTTCAAGATTATAGTTATTGGGACTCTGACTGCGCGAAAACATTTGCACTTAAATGGCAAGATACAATGGTTGGAGGCACAAATAATCTAGAGGTAAAAAATATTATTTTAACCAATGACGATAAATTTAAAAAAATTAAACAGTTTAAAAAAGGTGATTATCCAAGAGCTTTTGTGATAGCTAATCTAAAAAAAAACAAAAATCAAAACTTTGTAATTATTGTTGAAACATATAAAGATGAAGCGATAAATTATCTTTTTGAAATGGATATTTATGGTAAAATAAAAAAATGGTGCAAAGGAAAATGGATTGGAAAAAATTAAAGTCATAACATAGCTTCGCATCATTATGTTTTTTTTATCAATTCCAATAAACATAAATCATTGTCATTTCGAGGAACGAGAAATCACACTCGGAAACCAACAAAGATTGGCGATATACTTTACGGAATTTCTAGTGCGATCCTTCGTTCCTCAGGATGACAAATCTTTGTCTAAAATTAAACCTGAGAACAGAATTCCAAATCCTTTCCATAAAAATTGTATTTTTGTTTACCGCTCCCCAAGAAAATCTGTAACATACATTTAAAATCTGTTTTTTACAGTTCTGGTTTATTCACTTAATTATTATCTTTGAATTATGAGCACACTATCAAGACCAAAACACATCGGAAGAAATATTAGCCGTATTCGTGAACTTCGTGATATGAAATAGGAAGCTTTAGCACAAGCTTTAGGAACAAATCAACAGGCTATTTCTGCTATGGAAAATAGCGAAACTATTGATGAAGAAAAACTTACGGCAGTTGCAAAAGCACTTGGCGTTACAGCTGAAGGCATTAAAAATTACAGCGACGAAAACATACTAAGTATCATTAATAATACATTTAATAGTCACGACAGTTCAACATTAAATGCAGTCAATTTTCAACCTACTTTTAATCCACTTGATAAAGTTGTAGAACTTTTCGAAGAAAAAGAAAAACTTTATGAACGCTTGATCCAAGCCGAAAAAGACAAAGTCGAATATCTCGAAAAAATAGTAAAAGGAAAATAATCTTTTTAAAGCATAAAAAAACTCCATTATTTCTAATGGAGTTTTTTTATGCTTTAAAACCCTTCACTAATAGTCACTAAAAATTATTCATTAATAATTTCCTGGATTTTTTCACTAAGATCTTCAGAATAACCATCGAATTTTCCAACTAGTTTCCCAAACCGAATTTATAAAAAAACAGTATAAATCAAAGTTGCATTCGAGGTATTTTTATAAGAAATTTACACTTCCAAAAAATTATTATTAAGCCAAAGTAATTCAAATTGAAATCAATTAATTCTATGAAAACAAAAATTTTATCCGCCTTCGCTTTAATATTATCATTTGCAGCATTTGCACAATCAGAAAAAGTAAATTTTTCTGAAGAATTCAAAAAAGAGAACCAAGGAAAATCGACAGTTGAAGTTAATGAAGTAAAAGAACTTCTTACGATCATGTTGGCAATTACCGATTTTGGATTAGAAAACGATGATATGTTTGAACAAAGAGGAGATTATTATCAGCGTGTTCTTAAGCATTTTAAACCTTATAAAGATGAACCAATTATTAAAAAAATGGATTCTCTTTTAGTGAAAAATCCGCTAAATTATATCTTCTTTACAGGAAACGCTCAGACTTACTTTTTAAAAAATGAGGTTTTAATTCCAAACAGTAATTATATTTTACCAGCAAATAAGGTTGCAAACGTAAAAATTGACGTAAATCCGATTACAACTTACAAAAAAGAAATTGAAGCTTTTGCTAAAAAATCAAATTTCAATGAATTCTACAAATCTGAAAAATCTTTTTATGACAAAATCATTTCAGATTACAAACAGTATTCAAATCTTCAGAAACAATGGAATTGGCTAGAAAAGAATTTTGACACAAAGATTAACAGTTACATTGTATATACTTCTGCATTAATAAATGGCCTTAATTATACTGGAGGCTACGAAAACAATAATTTTCATCTTATCGAAATGGTTTTGCCAACGATTCAAAAAGAAAAAGATCGATCTGAAAAAAACAACGAAGCTTTTAACACAAGAAGCATGTTTACAGAAATTGATCACAATTATGTAGAAAAACCGAGTGTGAAATTTAAATTGGAAATTAATACCGCTTTGAAAGACCGTGAAAAATGGGTTAATACAAAAACATATGGAACAGAATATTATCCAGACGGCTATAAAGTATTCAATGAATACATGACTTACGGCGTTTTTATTTTATATGCTGAAGAAATTTACAAAGGCGACACAAAACTACTTCAAGAAATCAACAATGAAGTAAATGGCGTAATGATTGAAAGAGGATTCATAAAGATGAAAGAATTCAATGAAGAGCTTAAAAATCTTAGAAACAAAAAAAAGAAAATCGATCTAATATATCCAGAACTAATCAAATGGTGTAGTTTGCAATAAAAATCACAAAACATTTCCATAAAAAAACTCCATTATTTCTAATGGAGTTTTTTTATAGTCAAATTTCAAACCTAATTGATTGACAATTCATTATCAATCATTACTTTTTATTTTTTCACATACTTTTTCGAGAAGACTCTTGGTCTTTTTGAAATATCTCATTTTATCGTCAATCTCTTTTATCTTGGCTTGAAAAAGCTCAAGCGTTTCTGGTTTCGAATCAGTACTTTCAAACCAGCTGATTAATATTTTCTTTATTTCTGCTAAAGTAAAGCCAACTTCCCTTGCTTCTATAATGATTTCTAAACGTTCAATGGTATTACCATCGTAATGTTTATAATTATTAGATGTCACTTTTTCATCAGTCAATCCCTTAATCATTCCTAAATTCTCATAATATCTAATAGTATGGATTGACAATCCTGTTTTTTTCGACAATTCGTTTACAAGCATAATTCTATTTTTTAGAAGAAAACAATAAAGCATAGAGTACAGTCTATACTTTCCAGTTTCAAATATACTATTTTTTTGTTCTTAAAACACAAGAAATGAGACAAAAACAATATTTCAGAAACACTAGTCAATTTTACACATTCCATAGGCAGTTTCAATTTTCTCGTCTGCAATTGTTACAGCAATGACAGCACAACTACCATCAACAAATACTATTCTAGAATTAACGCCGCCTCTAGCATTTACAGCTAAAGCAATATCATCTCCCTTCGTTTTAGTAGTATCTAACTTTAAATTATATTCGCAGTCATTTATCCATGTTAAAATATAGTAACCTTTTTCCTCAAAAACTTTCCCAGTTTTCATATCGAATGTTTCTTCAGTTTGAAAATTTTCGAATCGCTCATAAATATATTTCTGCTGATTTATTTCATCTATTAATTCAAACTTACCCGTTCGAAAATCTTGGCAATTTAGTTTTTGTGAGTAAATATTAATTGTGCCGAGTAATAGCAGCAAAGTTGTAATTATTGGAAATTTCATAGTTTATATGGTTTTAATAGTTTTAACGAATGGAAAATCGAGATCAAGTTAAGCTAATTTCTGATTAAATACTCATTAGAAGATCATAACTCAAAACAAAAAACAATAAAAAACTCCATTACTTCTAATGGAGTTTTTTATTATGATTAGGGCTAAAGATTTTTAATTCGCCAGTTTTTCTTTTCTTTTAGCATTTAAATAATTCCTTAACGGAATATCATAAATAACCATTACTAAATAAGCGAATCCGACCAACAAAACAACTGAAGTTATTACAATTAAAGTCAATTGTGTTGTATCTGGTTTATAATTGGTATAATAATTTCCAAACATCCATAAAACGGCATAATGCGTCATGTATAATGGATAGGATATTTTTCCCGAAAAAACACAAGCTTTTTTCAATCCAGGTTTTAAGATAGCTCCAGCTCCCAAAGAAATTAATAATGGAAAATAAAGTAACACAACTAACGGTTCTGAAATCCAATTCCATTCTGAAAACGGCATAATAAAAGCTAACAGCAATAAAAAGGTTAATCCACCAAAACCAAGTTTATTTTTAATTACCCAATTTGATCGATAAATAAGCAATCCCGCTAAAAAAGAATAGGAAATTCTAGCACATCCATCCCAGAAAGTCGGGCCGCTCCAACCTCCAATTAAATTACCAGAATTATATCCTACGTAACAAATAGCCACCGCAGATAATATCGTTAATAGCAATAAAAAACTTCTTCCAATTCTATAAAGAACAAATGCATAAACGATATTGGCTATATATTCCCAAAAAAGCGACCAAGCTGGTGCATTAAAACTAAACAAATTAAATCCGCGGTCAGCAATAACTGGAAACGGAATAAGAAAAATTGAACAGATAAATGTCAAAATAATTTTTCCTGTGCTGTACAATTCTAAATGACCACCAAAAGGATCAAATAAAAAAGCCAATAAACCTAGTATTGAACCCGCAATAACTAACGGATGAAGTCTGATAATTCTAGCAATAAAAAAATTGCGAAGTCCAATTTTTACAATGCGGTCATCATAAGCATATCCAATTACGAAACCAGAAAGACAAAAGAAAAAATCGACAGCTAAAAATCCGTGTCCAATAAAATTCTTGCTTGGATCAGTAAAAATCCACTCCATAAAATGAAACACGACAACTACAAAAGCCGCGATGCCCCTTAATCCGTCTAAAATTTCAAAATGCTGTTTTGTTTCAAGAACTGCTGTAGTTGAATGGCTTGTATTCATTAGATTGTAATAAACTTATAAATTAGGTAATTTGGTATCGTTGCAAGTTCTACAAATTAATATTCAAATCAAAATCAGATTTATTCAATTCAGTTGTCAAATTGTTTGAAGTTTCACATTTAAATAACTTTTTGCACTTTTTCACGCAATGCTTTTTTCTTAATTTTACCGAAAATCAAATTTTATCATGAGTTTTAAAGGTTGTCTTCCTCCTCCATAAATTAATAATGCTTCTTTAGTATTGACACTTGACTGAATCTTCAGTCCGATTTGTTGCGTCTTTACCTCAATCACATTATTAATATTCAAAAAATATCCTCCCAAAAAAGGATAGACAACTTCTTATGAAAAAATCTTATTTGATACTGCATTCTGCAGTTTTACTTGCTGGTTTTACTGGCGTTTTCGGAAAACTTATTTCTCTTAACGAAATTACTTTAGTTTGGTATAGAGTATTATTTGCTTCTATTATTCTCTTTTTCATTTTAAAAATTTACAATCTTAAAATGCTAAAGTCATTTTCTGAAGCGGTAAAAATTTCTAAAGCTGGAATCTTGATTACCATTCATTGGATTTTCTTTTATGCCAGCATTAAATATTCTAACATATCTATTGGCGTTGTCTGTTATTGTCTGACTAGTTTTTTCACAGCTTTTTTCGAGCCTATTCTCAATAAAAAAAGATTCAATCTAGTTCAGGTTTTATTAAGTATGCTAACTTTATTAGGGATAAGTTTAATTTTCCATTTTGATTCTTCTTATCAGCTCGGAATTTTACTTGGAGTAATTTCTTCTGCATTTGCTGCTTTGTACACTATTTACAATGAAAGACTCGTACAATTTTATGACAGTAAATTAATTAATTTTTATCAGATGCTTGGCGGAACTTTAGTTTTAGGATTTGCACTGCCATTTTATTTTTACAATTTTCCAGACCAAACTTTCATTCCAAGCTTAACAGATACTTTCTATTTATTGATCTTAGCGTCATGTTGCACCGTTGCGCTTTATGTTATGTTTGCGGAATCACTTAAAAAAATTCCTGCTTTCACTATAAATCTAACTTTCAACCTAGAGCCCATTTATTCTATAATATTAGCTTTTTTATTTTTTAACGAAGGACAATCAGTCAATTTCTCATTTTATATCGGAATAAGCTTGGTAATGACTTCCGTTTTACTGCAATCTATTATTTCTATTCGAAAGAAAAATACGGTAGAGCCACAAATCTCTTAAAAGTATAAAACAAAAAAAACTCCTTTGTACAAAAGGAGTTTTTCTTTTTATCGATATTTTTTAATCATTCAATCCCTTTCCATCTAAAATTCGCGGAATATTTTTTTCTACTCTCGCCTCTCTTGTTTTAGATTGTTTAGGCTGAGAAAAATGAAGTAAATATGCACGTTGTCTTCCAGGAGTTAAAGCATAAAAAGCTTTTTTAAAATCAGAATCCGTATCAAATTTATTCTGAAGTTCTTCGGCAATTTCAAATTCAGAAACTTTTTTCAGTTCTACTTTTTGCCCTGACTTTTCAATTTCAGCCGCTTCAAAAATATACTTTTTCAAAATTTCTTTCTTGGCCAAAATATCTTGAGTATTCGTAAATCTAACTTGACGAGCCGCTTGTACATTCTCTGATTGCTGAATTAATATATTATCTGGATCTTTCATTAAAGCTCCTTTGAAAAACAAAAAAGCACAATATTCCTTAAATGAATGAATCAAAACAATGTTTGCATTATCAAAAGTGTAACATGGACATCCCCATTTTAATTCTTCTGATAAATGGCAATCCAAAGCAATAGTTCTCATTTGCTCAAGTTCCGATTTCCATTTTTCTGCTTTCTCAAAATAAAAATCCACCTTAGAATTAGCACTATATTCTCTCATATCCAATTTTATTAAAAAATAGTTTACTAAAGATAATAAATCGTTTAATTAAAATTCAATCCCTTTAAGAATTCCTCTTTTTGAATTACGAATAAAATTTAAGATTTTATCTCTTTCCAAAGTCTGCTCAAATTCGCTTTTAACTAATTCTAACGCAAACTTTGTATTTCTTTTTTCTTGAAATATAATTTTATAAATAGCTTTTAGCTCATCAATTTTACATGAGTCAAATTCACGTCTTTTTAATCCTACCGTATTTAACCCAGCAAAACGTAAAGGTTCATGCGCAACCATGATGTAAGGAGGAATATCTTTCACAACCCGGCTTAAACCACTAATCATAGTATTTTCGCCAATCGATGAAAACTGATGAATGGCTGTTAATCCGCTAATATTAGACCAATCTTCAACAGTTACTTCTCCTGCCATTCCAACACTAAAACCAATTATACAATTATTTCCAATAGCGCAATCATGACCAATATGTGCATTAGACATAATCAAATTAGAATTTCCAATACTTGTTGTACCTTTGGAAATAGTTCCCTTATTTATCGTAACAAATTCCCTGATTATATTGTTATGTCCTATTTCCAAAAAAGTATATTCTCCTTTGTATTTTAAATCTTGTGGAATTCCACCTAAAACGGCATTAGAATGTATCTGACAATTTTCATCGATTCTTGTTCCTCTTAAAATTGAAACGTTATTTCCAATTTGAGTGTTTTTACCAATTATTACGTCGTCTTCTATAGTAACGCAGTTTCCAATATTGACATTGGCCCCAATTACAGCTTGTTTATGAATGAAAGTATTTTTCAATTTTTAGTATTTTAAAATAAAACACAAAAATTGAAAAAGTTTAAATCATTTTTTTTGATGTAATATCAAATAATTGATGCCCGAATCCTGCTCAATGTTTCTTGGCTTACGCCGATCAATGATGCAATGTGTTTCAATTTAGCTTTTTTAATAATTTGAGGAAATGACTCTAACAGAAATAAATATTTTTTCTCAGCAGTCATTAAACGAAATAAATGATTGAATTCGTTTATTTTGGAAAGATAATGGCGAAGCTGTTTAATATGAAACTTCACAAATAAGGGATACTCTAGCAAAGCCTGTTCATCTAAATAAGACAATGAATAAACAACTGTTTCTTCAGAAGTTTGAAAATTCTCAAATGATGGCTTTTGTTCAAAAAAACTACTCATCGAAGTTATAAACTGATTATCGGTATAAATCCACTTTGTAACTTCTATACCATCTTCAATACAAAATCTTCTTACCGCACCATATTTTATAAAATAGATCTTATCACAGATTTTACCAACTTTAATAATAAAATCATTCTTTTTAAAAGTTTCTTCTACAAAATATTTTTTCAGTGCAAGTTCTGTCTCCGAATCTAATTCCTGAAAGCCATTAATGACTTGAATTAGTTCTTCCATTTATTTTCTATATTATAATTTCAAATTTAAAGTTTTAATTCGAAAATTATAAAGCAATATAACCCACAAATGAAAACATTTACTCAAAGCCTTTTTTTTCGCATTTTAAAGCCAAATTATTAAAATTACAGCTTCTATATCACAAAACAGAATATCACAATAAAAAAGACATTTTTTTTAAGAGGTTTTCCCAAGGAAAATCCTTTAAGATTCCAAAAGATTGTTTACAATCCAGATTTCAGCAGATTATTAAAAACAGAAAAACCCTATCCGATTTGGATAGGGTTTTTCAAAAGAAAGGCGACGACATACTCTCCCACAATGATGCAGTACCATCTGCGCAGGCGGGCTTAACTTCTCTGTTCGGAATGGGAAGAGGTGAGCCCCGCCGCAATAACCACCTTAA
>Ga0160502_100698_pt1 | contig 14709 bp, 13 predicted proteins | sample DIDnMG_14_FD_108237 | JGI IMG/M metagenome (GOLD analysis project Ga0160502, IMG submission 108237) | Enriched soil microbial communities from UW Madison campus, WI, USA - DID2933_E24_Xylan MG | ecosystem: Environmental > Terrestrial > Soil > Unclassified | place: USA: Madison, Wisconsin... | reverse complement strand
TTTTTTTTTTTTTTTTTTTTTTTTTTTTTTTTTCAGCCCTTCTAATTTCAGGGATAAGGACACGTTTAATATGCTCCTTTTAGATAAAGACCATTTAAAAAAGGGGAGGGAGTAGTCGAAAGTGAAAAAAATGTAAAAAAAATGTAAAAAAACACGAATTGAGGCTTTTTTGAAAGAAAAAACTTTAGCCTAGAATTTTAAAAATAGAAGAAGCGACATGAATATATTCATGTAAGGAGAAATTTTAAGACGGATAAATTTTAGAGCCTGAGCCATATGCTTTTTTACAGTCTCGGTAGAAATTCCTAAATCTTCACCAATTTTTTGATGGCTCAATCCGTCCCATTTAGCCATTTTATAGACTTTTTGCTGCTGAGGTGGAAGCTGATCTACGATCTGGTTCCAAATAGTAGTATACTGTTCGTCTTTTATATTGCTATCAGTATCAATAAAACCGGTATCTTTTTGATTGATTTCGGTTATAAGATTAGTTTCTCGAGCAATTTTTTTTATCGAGTTGAATAAATGATTGCGGGAGATTATATAAATGTAATTTTCAAAGCTATCGATCTCCGACAAGTTTTCTCTATTCTGCCAAATTTTCAAGAAAATATCTTGTACAGCTTCTTCAGATAATATTTTGGACTTAGTAATTCTTAAAGCAGTAGAGTAAACAATATTTTTATACTGATTGTACATATTTGTAAAAGCAAGCTCGCTTCCTTGAGATAATTCAAGAAGAAGTTTTTTTTCGTCAATATTTGAATTTTGAGCCATGTTTTTAGTAACAATCAATTTAGCAATATTATTTATTTTTTTTGAAATGAAGATTATTTATCGATAATATGCCTCGAAAAATGTTGTTTTACCATTATATCATTAAAATAATAAATTATCGTAAAAATAAGTAATGCTCTTTTGAATAAGATTCAATAGCGTTTTATTTTGATGTTTGATATATTGTAGGTTAAGTCTTGTTTTTATTGAAAATTGAGCAGAATAGAATTGAAATTTTATCTTTTTTTGAAGTATATTTATAAAAAACATAGATTTGTCTTTTTTTCAGACCCTTCTTTTTTTATCAGAAAATTATTCAATCTTTAATTTGATTTTTAATTATGAAGAAGAAGTTATTTTTATTATTCAGTTTAAGCTGTAATGTGATTTTTTCACAAACGGCCAAAAAACCTTTGGTTAGCGCTATAACTTTAAAGGATCTTAAAACAGATATGTACCAAATGGCTGGTGACCATTTTAATGGGCGCGAAGCGGGTACTTTAGATGAATTAAAAGTTTCCGTTTGGCTGGCAGAAAAAGCAAAAGAAGCCGGAATGTCGCCCGCTGGAGACGATGGAACTTTTTTTCAGTTTTTTGATTTATACAGACATCAGGTTACCAATAATTCCAAATTTAAAATCGGGCAAAAAGAGTTTAAATTATGGAATGAGGTTTTAGTTGCTGAAACAACTACAAACAAAGTCGAAGCACCAATATTATTTTTAGGGAAAGTTTCTGCAGAAGAAATCAGAAAGATAGATGTGAAAGGAAAAGCTATTGTTGTTCTGGCATCAAAAGACGGAATTTCAGATAATATTTCACTTTTTGAAAGACGTTATCCCGGATTTGTGAAGCAGAAATATTACGAAGATTTAGCTTATAGAGGTGCGGCCGCTCTTATTATTGTTGCAGATGAATTTGGCGAAAAATGCTGGTCTGAAGTAGAACCGCAAATGAAACGCGGTGTATATGGTATTGAAGGATATCGAGATAAAATGCCACTTCCGCCTAGAATGCCCGCTTTTTGGGTTCATAACGATCAATTGGAATTTCTTAAAAATACAAAAGAAAATTTATCAGCCGAAGTGATTTCTGAAACCTACAAATATCCATCTATAAATGTTGTTGGAAAAGTAGAAGGTAAAGATGCTAAATTAAAAAATGAATATGTTCTTTTCAGTGGACATCAGGATCATGATGGCGTAAGGCAAAAATACGGACAAGATTCAATTTATAATGGGGCAGATGATAATGCAAGTACTTGTGTCGCAATGCTCTCAATTGCAAGAGCATTTAAAAAACAGCCAGGAAAGAGATCTGCGTTATTTGTGTTTCATGGTTCAGAAGAACGCGGTTTATTAGGGTCTAGTTGGTATGCTGAACATCCTACCGTACCAGAAAAAGATATCATTGCCGTCTTAAACGGAGACATGATTGGCAGAAATGACATTAATCAAGCTGCTCTTTTAGGTTCAAGTGATCCGCATCAAAATTCTTTAGATTTAGTAAATGCAGCTAAAAAAGCTAATGATGAAGGGCCAAAATTCGAACTTGATAAGCTTTGGGACAGACCTGAACATCCTGAATTCTTTTATTTTAGATCAGACCATCTGCCTTATGCTAGAAAGAATATACCAGCTGTATTTTTTACAAGTGTTTTGCACAGCCAATATCATACGCCAATGGATGAATCTGAGAATATCGATTTTGCAAAACTGCATAAAATGACGGAATGGATATACCGCACAGGCTGGATTTTAGCAAATGAGCCGCAAAGACCAAAAGTTATCAATAAAAAACAATAAGCAAATAGTTTTTTTAACCACGCAGAACAGGTGCTCAATTAATGGAGCACCTTTTTTTGTTAAATATTTAATCGGGAAATCTCAGAAAAAGGGAAGTTAGTTTATCTCAATTTGACTTCTGCAAAAGTAGCTTGACTTTTATTTAATGTGCTAAAATATTAACTTCAAATTATTTATGGAGATACGATCCAAGTATAGAACTCAAATCAAAATAATGAATTTGCTGCGGAACATTTATTACCGGTTTTCGAACCAGAGATTCATTCGTTAAAAAATAATGTACACCATCTTTCGTCGCAATTCCTTCGATTTGATGAAAAGGAAGTTTTAAATCGATTCGTCTTTTATTTCCAGATAAAAAATCATGATCTTTAAAATCGTAGAGCAGATATAAAAATGGCTTTCCAACTTTGGTGTAGCCACACAAAGCAATTAGTTTTTTGTTTTCCAAATAAGTGGCGCCAGTGACCAAACCTTTTGTGTCTAATGTAGATTTTAATTTCGCAATTTGAGATCCAGATTCTTTTGAAAGTCTATAAATAGTAGTTTTAGACGTTTTCCATTGTTTGGTAAACAAGTAAATGCTGTCTTTGGAAACAATAAAAGCTTCACAATCGAAATCGGTTTTATTTGGTTTTGAAGGAGAATAATCGGTTTGATCAGAATAAGTGAATGAAATGGTTTCAATTTTGGGATTTTCCTCTAAAAAAGATTTTTTTCCGATTTTAAGAATTTTCAAATCAGTTCTGTTTCCAGAATAATTATTTCCAAAATCACCAATAAAAATATGTGTGCTGTCTTGCGCGATTTCTTCCCAATCATGATTGATAACTTCAGGAAGAACAATTTTCTTTTTAATTTTTCCCAAAGAATCCAATCCGTAAATGGTTGTATTGTGATCGTCATTATGCGTCCAAAGCAAGTTTTCGAAAGCAATTAATCCCGAAGTTTCCTTTATAGAATCACTTAAACGAATTGAATATTCTGGCTTTAGATGTAAATTTTTATAATTACAATTTCCATCATTTTGTTCAGCTGCGGCATTGTAATTTTCAGCTTTCGGATCTGTACACGCCGAAATTTGCGAATATATCGAAGAAGTAAAGGCAAAAAAGAAGACTATAATTTTTAACATAAGTTAAAGGTAAAGTTTTAAATAATTAGAAGAAAATAAGTACCAAAAAATATAATTTAAATGTTATTTTGCATCGATTTTATTTTTGACATTTTTTTGTCTTTTAGGATAAAGTTGAACTCCGTCATGAAAATTTTACAGCAACTATCGCATTACCGAATTTCGCGTTACTTCAAGCTTTTGTTTGTTGTGGTAGATGTTATATTGCTGAATTTAGCAACAGTACTTTCTGCATTGGCAAGATTTGGTAGTTTAGATAAATTGTTGTCCAAAGAAGAAAGAACGGTTTCTTTGTTGGCAGCTTTAGTGTGGATTGCATTATTGCTTCAAAGCGATTCGAATAGAAGCATTCGTATAGAGCCCATAGAATCTATTTTATGGAGAACAATTAAAAAGATTTCAATTCACGCAGCTTTAATTTCTGTTTCGGTTGTTTACCTGAAATATGGCGATATATCAAGGCTTAGAATGGTATATTTTTATTTGATCTTTTTTGGTCTGCTAATGTTTACAAGGTTTTTTTCTATGAAACTTCTAAAATATATTCGAAGTAAAGGATATAATTTTAAGACATTTATAATCGTCGGCGCCAATGAAAGTGGAGAAAGAATTCGTAAAGTACTCGGAAAAGATTTGACTTACGGATATCGATTCTTAGGTTTTTTTGATAAAAAAAATATAGAAACAACTGTTGATCCAGCTCTTATCATCGGACAATTTGATGAGGTAGAAAATTTTGTAATTGATAAGAAAATCGATGAAATGTATGTTGCATTACACATTGAAAACATCGAGATAATCAATGAACTTATTAGGATTTGCGAACAGAATATGGTTCGTATAAAATTTATTCCAGATTTCCAGCTCTACACAAAAGCAAGCAGAGTAGAAGTTACTTTTTATGAAAACACTCCTGTTTTAATGTTTCGTACAGAACCAATGGAGTTCGCTTCGAACAGGGTTATAAAAAAGATTTTTGATGTGTGTTTTTCAAGTCTGGTCATATTGCTGATTTTTCCGTGGCTGTTTCCTATAATCATGATTATTATAAAACTAGAATCGCCTGGGCCAATATTTTTTAAACAGAAAAGATCAGGAAGAGATAATAGAACTTTTACGTGCTTGAAATTTAGAAGTATGCATGTTAATGTTTTAGCACACAATAAACAAGCTGAAAAAGGAGACGCCCGTATTACTAAATTTGGCGCTTTTATTCGTAAAACCAGTATCGACGAATTACCTCAGTTTTTTAATGTTTTTTGGGGAGATATGTCTGTTGTAGGGCCAAGACCGCACATGGTTAAACTTGCTAAAGAATATAGCGATTTGATAAGTAATTATTTAGTGCGCCAATATGCGAAACCAGGAATTACTGGCTGGGCGCAGGTAAATGGTTATAGAGGCGAAACTAAGGTTTTAAGCGATATGGAAAATAGAGTAGAATACGATATCTGGTATATCGAAAACTGGAGTTTTCTGCTCGATATGAGAATTATAGTTAAAACTATTATTAATATTTTTAAAGGAGAAGAAAACGCTTATTAGATTTTTAAAATTTAAAAAACTGATTATTCGTTATAGCCTCTTTTAATGGATCTATATTTTTAATTTTTAGTTTATTATCAAAAGCTTCAATATGTTTTTTGTGATGAACATCGGTTCCGCAAAAATCATACATTCCTTTCTCTAAAAGATCATCGGCCATTTTAGTGATTTTAGAACCGTAGTATTCTACAGTAGAAAGTAAATTCAACTGAAAACGACATCCAGCATTTTTTAATTTTTCGTACTCTGAAAATTTATTATGATAGAAAACATATCTTTCAGGATGCGCCAAAACAGGAATATAACCTGCAACTTGTATTTCAAAAATTGTTTTATAAATGTTTAAAGGAGCATTTAAATAAGACATCTCCACCAAAACATAATTGTCTTTTAAGGTAAGCAGCTTTTCTTCTTTAAAATGATTTTCAAACCAGCTGTCTATAAAATATTCTGCGGCGGCTCGTATTGGGGTTTCAATTTTATTTTCTTTTAATGCATTTTGGGTTTCCTGAAGTTTAGATTGAATAATTTCAGGAGAATTGTTCCAAACATAATGATTGATATGCGGAGTTGTAATAATTTGAGAAATACCTAATTCTTTCAGAGATTTTGAAAGCGCAATCGATTTGGTAATATTTTTTGCTCCGTCATCAATTCCTGGCAGGACGTGAGAATGAATATCTACAAAACTACCGTCTAATAGCTCTTTTAAAATGGGTTTAGATTTGAAAAATGACAACATGGGGTAAAAAATGTGTGACTCAATTTATTAGAGTACAAAATTAATCTAGAATTTCTAATAAGACATTTTAGAATTATGTTATATTTGATTTTTAGTAAAAAAGTAAAAAATTATGAAAATAAAAGAGAATTTGTTTAATCAGCGAATCATTTCTATAGATGCTTTGCGTGGAATTACCATTTTTGTGATGATTTTTGTAAACGAACTGGCAAGTATTAGCAATGTCCCGCAATGGATGAAACATATGCCAGCAGATGCAGATGCAATGACTTTTGTTGATTTAGTTTTTCCTGCTTTTTTATTCATTGTCGGAATGTCGATTCCGTTTGCTTTTAATGCCAGATTGATAAAAGGCGATAGCCCAAAAACAATCTGGACGCACACCCTAAAAAGAGCATTGGCACTTATAATAATTGGTGTTTTTATGGTTAATGCCGAATATGGTTACGATTCAGCAAAAATGATTATTGAGCCTGTATTTTGGGGATTATTGGCTTACGCAATGCCAATTCCAATTTGGAACAAATACCCAAAAGATTTTCCTGTTTGGTTGAAAAATGTATTGCAATATGGTGGAATTTTAGTTCTTATTGCACTCTACTTTTTATATATTCAAGATACTGGAGAAAGAGGAATGACGCCAAAATGGTGGGGAATTCTAGGTTTGATTGGTTGGGCGTATTTATTTACAGTAATTTATTATTGGCTGGTTTCGGGAAATTTATGGGCAATGATCGGATTTTTAATTTTTTCTGTGACAATGAATTCACTTAATTTAACCGAAAACTCTTTTGTGCAAAATACGTCATGGCTTAGTTTTATTGCCGGACATCTTACTCATGCTTCTTTAGTTTCAGCTGGAGTAGTAATTTCACTATTGTTTTTCGATCGAAAAATCAGTTCAAAAATCAATTGGCCTGTAATTGGGTTTATTGTTTTGTTTACGCTGACAGCAATTTTACTTCGTCCATATTTCGGAATTTCAAAAATAAAAGGAACGCCTTCTTGGACCATGTTTTCAGCAGCAATTTGCACAGTTTTGTTCTATTTTCTGTATTGGCTAATGGAAGTCAAAAAACAAACCAAATGGAGCGAATTTTTCATGCCTGCAGCAGAAAATCCGTTATTGATTTATATTTTGCCAGGTGTTATTTATTATTTCTGCAAGCTTATAAACTTTCATATTATTCCAGGATATTTCAGAGTAGGAGTCCCGGGAATTCTGTGGTCTTTAGTATTTTCGATAATTATGCTTTTTGTAATGAAAATTCTAAATAGATATAAAATTCAGATGCAATTATAGTTTTATTGAAACTATTTTTTTAATGCAAAGAATTTTTGAGAGAATGTTTTAACGCAAAGTACGCAAAGATTTTTTCGCAAAGGGAGCAAAGTTTTTTAAGTGCGTTTTACAAAGGGTAAGTTCACAAAGCTTTGTGAGCTTTGTATTTTTTTAAAATATTTATCTCAAATTCTTTGTGCACTTTGCGAAAAAATCTTTGCGTACTTTGCGTTAAAATTATATTTACGAGATCTATTTCTTTTTTTTGATCGCTTACCGAAAAACCAAAGATTACAATCAATGGAAGAAAAATACAAAGACGAAACATATTTAAGCTTTTCAAAATCAAACAATTTAGTGTTTCAAATATAACTTTTTGATTCATTCGAAATTCTTTTTTATTCACCCAAAATTTTGACTGTTATTCTTAATAAAATTTTAAATTTGTAAGAGGAGGTTTTTAAAATATTGTGTGTGAGTAGTTTAAAAATGAAATACATCTTAGTTTTATTTTTAATAGGATCGTTTTGTCAGGCTCAAAATGATAGCACAGACGTGGGCACGCGAGATATCTTAGATGTTATTCATAGGGTTTTTGACAAGCAAGATACTATTCGTCCAGAAAGAAAAAGAAAACTGACTTTTTCTTTGTTGCCAGTTCCTGTTGGAGTTAATTCTAGCACTGGTTTGGTTGTTTCTTTTTTGACTACATTTTATTTGGGCGATCCCGAAACGACTAGAATGTCTCAGATTACCTTTTCACCTTATTTTAGTTTTAGCAAACAATTTGTGTTTCCAATTCAATCTTATATTTATTCGAAGGATAATAAATGGAGTCTTATTGGAGATTATCGTTATATGATTTATCCGCAGCTCACTTATGGTTTGGGAGAACACGATTCTAAAGAAGAAATGTCAACACTCGACTATCAGCAATGGCGTTTTTATCAGTTTATAACGAGGCAAATTGTTGGTAATTATCGACTCGGAGTTGGTTTTCTTTTGGATAATTATAAGAACATTTCGGAAGAATCTTATATAGACGGCGAAACGGATTATTACAAATATATGAATGGCGATTATTCTAACGAAACTTCGTTTGGTTTTGCGTTTCAAGGACTTTACGATTCTAGAGAAAATATAATTAATCCAGAACAGGGTTTATATGTAGAAGCCGATTTCCGAATTAATACCAGCGGAGTTGAAGGCGATAAATGGCAATCTTTGTATTTTGATGCCAGAAAATACCATTCTTTTAGCAAAACCAAACATCGGGTTTGGGCTTCGAGAGCTTTTTTTTGGTCAACGTTTGGAGGAAAACCTCATTATTTAGATCTGCCAAGTATAGGCTGGGATCGCGAAGGAAAAACGGGACGCGGATTTACTAAAAACAGATATAGAAGTAATGCCTTGGCTTATTTTGAAACTGAATATCGAACAGACATTAGCCGAAACGGTTTTTTTGGAGCAGTTTTTTTTACCAATGTTTCTTCAGTTTCAAGAATAGACACTTATCAATTTAGAAAATGGAATCCCGCTGTAGGAACTGGAATCCGTATAAAATGGAATAAAAGAAACGGAAGTAATTTAGCTTTGGATTACGGAATTAGTAAAAACGATTGGTCTCTACGTTTGGGGTTATCAGAAAATTTCTAACTTCGGCCAAAATCTACAGAATCAATATTCATGCAATTATCGGTTGTTATTCTCAATTATAATGTGCGTTACTTTCTAGAACAATGCGTTTTAAGTGTTCAGGAAGCAATTGCGTCAATCGATGCTGAAATTATTGTAGTGGATAATAATTCATCAGACGAAAGTGTTTTGATGATGAAAGAAAAATTTCCAGACATAAAACTGATTGAAAACAAAGAGAATTTTGGTTTTCCAAAAGGGAATAATATTGGTGTTCGTCAAGCGAAAGGAAAGTACATCTGTATTTTAAATCCTGATACGGTTGTTGCGGAAGATACTTTTACAAAGATTCTGGCTTTCGCCGAAAGGCAAAACAATCTCGGAATCATTGGCTGTAAACTAATTGACGGAACAGGAGAATTTCTTCCGGAAAGCAAACGCGGAGTTCCAACGCCTTGGGTTTCCTTCACAAAAATTTTCGGATTGTATAAAATCTTTCCTAAAACCAGACTTTTTAATCAATATTATGCACAGCATTTAAATGAAAATCAAACTGGAAAAGTGGATATTTTAGTTGGCGCTTTTATGTTTTTAGAAAGAAAACTATATGAAGATTTAAATGGTTTTGATGAAGATTGTTTCATGTATGCTGACGATATTGATTTGTCTTATCGCGCGTTGCTGAAAGAAAAGACAAACTATTATTTTCATGAAACAACTGTTTTGCATTATAAAGGAGAAAGCACAATAAAAGACGAAAAATATATGCTTCATTTTCAGGAAGCAATGAATTTCTTTTATCAGAAGCATTTTAAGAAACCATTGTTTTTTAGTTTTTTTATCCAAATCGGAACTTGGTTTTTCTCTTTTGTAAAAATGTTTCAAGGTAAAACTAGAATAAAACCGAATCCAGAATCGTATGTTTTTTATTCTTTAAATGAAGATTTCTCTCAAAAATTAGCTTTAACTTTAAAAAATAAAGTAAGCTTTTTAGAAATCCCGAAAGAAAAAATGGTAAATTCGTGCCTGATTTTTAAGGGAAAAAAGGTCGAAATCATTTTGGATAATCGATACATTTCGTTCAAAAAATGTATCGAAATCATAGAAACTCTTAAAGATAAGAGTATTACTTTTAAAATTTTACCCAAAAATGCCCATTTTATTATTGGAAGCGATTCCAGAAATGATAGAGGGCAAATTGTAAAAATTGAGTAAAAAATTATATTAAGTGTAATTTATGTTTAAAATATTCGTTAATTTCGCAATCTGAAAATCAAAAACATCTTTTAGATTAACAATATGGCAAGATTTGAATTAAAGCTTCCTAAAATGGGAGAAAGTGTCGCTGAAGCAACTATTACAAATTGGTTGAAAGAAGTTGGAGACAAAATTGAGGCTGATGAAGCCGTACTCGAAATTGCAACAGATAAAGTTGACAGCGAAGTGCCTAGCGAAGTATCAGGAATTTTAGTTGAGCAATTGTTTGGTAAAGATGATTTAGTGCAAGTAGGACAGACTATTGCGATTATTGAAACTGAAGGAGGAGATGCTCCAACTGCAGTAGCAAATACTGTAGAGGAAATAGCTGTGCCAGCAGAAGCTGCAGAAATTGAAAAAACAATTGAAGCGGTTAAAGAAACGGTAGCAACTTCTCAAGATTTCTCAACATCAGATAAATTCTTTTCTCCATTAGTAAAAAATATTGCAAAAGAAGAAGGCATTTCTTTAAACGAACTTGAAAATATTGCTGGTTCAGGAAAAGACGGACGAGTAACGAAAGAAGATATTCTAAAATATGTAGAAGATCGTAAATCAGGTTCTATTCAAGCGCCACAAACAGTTGAAGCGGCTCCAAAAGTAGTTGTTGAAACTCCTAACGTTGAAGCTCCAAAAGCGGAAACTCCAAAGGCAGTTGAACCTGTTGCTCAAAAAAGCCAGCAAGCAGTTCCAGTTTCTGTAAACGGAGGCGATGAAATTGTGGAAATGGACAGAATGCGTAAACTGATTTCAGGTTATATGGTAGCTTCAGTTCAAACTTCGGCTCACGTACAATCTTTTATTGAGGTAGACGTAACAAATATTGTAAAATGGAGAGATAAAGTTAAAACGGCTTTCGAAAAAAGAGAAGGTGAGAAATTGACTTTTACTCCAATTATGATGGAAGCTGTTGCAAAAGCTTTGAAAGATTTCCCTGGAATGAATATTTCTGTTGACGGAGATTATATCATTAAAAAGAAAAACATCAATTTAGGAATGGCAGCAGCATTGCCAAACGGAAATTTAATTGTTCCTGTAATTAAAAATGCAGATCAATTGAATTTGGTTGGAATGGCAAAAGCGGTTAACGATTTAGGAAACCGTGCAAAAGCTGGAAAACTAAAACCAGACGACACTCAAGGCGGAACTTATACGGTAACAAACGTTGGTACTTTTGGAAGTGTTTTTGGGACACCGATTATCAATCAGCCGCAAGTTGGAATTTTAGCACTTGGGGCAATTCGTAAAGTGCCTGCGGTTATCGAAACTCCAGAAGGAGATTTCATTGGAATTCGCCAAAAAATGTTCTTGTCTCACTCTTATGATCATAGAGTTGTTGATGGAGCGCTTGGAGGAAGTTTTGTGAAAAGAGTAGCAGAATATTTAGAAGCTTTTGATGTAGATAGAGATTTCTAAAAATCAATTATAAATAAATTCAAATCCGATAGGTTTTAAACTTGTCGGATTTTTTTTGTTTTGTAAGAAAAGAATTAAGTAGAAATGCGTAGTCTCGTGTAGGACTTATTTTTGAAAAGTTAAAATTAGGATTTGAAAGCATTTTTCGACAAAAAAAATCAGAATAAAGGAAGATATTCGGCTTTAAAAATTACATTTGTAAACTTATAAAAATTAGAAATGGAATTAAAACTTAACAAACCAATTTGCTTTTTTGATCTCGAAACAACGGGAATTGATATCGGTAAAGATAGAATCGTAGAAATTTCAATATTCAAAGTTTTTCCTAACGGAAACAAAGAAAGTAAAACCTGGCTGGTTAATCCAACAATTCCAATTCCTCCACAAACAACTGCAGTTCATGGTATAACTGATGAAAAAGTAGCCAACGAACCAACTTTTGCAGAACTTGCACCGCACATTCATAACATGATTAAAGACAGTGATTTGGGCGGATTTAATTCAGATCGTTTTGATATTCCGCTTCTTGCTGAAGAATTGCTTCGTGCGGGAGTTGATTTTGATATGAAAAATAAAGTTTCTGTAGATGTTCAGACAATTTTTCATAAAATGGAAGAACGTACTTTAAGTGCGGCTTTGAAGTTTTATTGTGGAAAAAGCTTAGACAACGCCCATTCAGCTGAAGCTGATACAATGGCAACTTATGAAATTTTAAAAGCGCAATTAGATCGTTATCCAGAATTAGAAAATGATATGAAATCATTATCTGAATTTACAACTCGTAAAAAAATCGCCGATTTTGCAGGAATGATTGCCTTTGATCAAGATGACGAAGAAATTTTTACTTTTGGAAAACATAAAGGTGCAAAAGTGTATAAAGTTCTAGAAACAGAACCAGGATATTTCAGCTGGATTCAAAACGCTGATTTTCCGTTGTACACCAAAAAAGTTTTGACAGCAATTAAATTGAGAAAATTAAATACCAAGTAAGTTTCTAAGATGCTAAGATTCTGAGTTTCTAAGTTTTTTTTAGTTTCTTAGTAGCTTAGCATCTTAGTATCTTAGCAACTTAAAAAAAGAATGAAGATTATCTGTGTCGGCAGGAATTATGCCAATCATATTGAGGAATTAAAAAACGAGCGTCCAAGTGAACCGGTGGTTTTTATGAAACCAGATTCTGCGGTTTTGCTGAAACAGCATCCGTTTGTAATTCCAGAGTTTTCTGAAGATGTTCATCATGAAGTTGAAATAATCGTAAAGATTAATAAAGTCGGAAAATATATTGAGCCAAAATTTGCTCATAAATACTATGATGAAATTAGCGTCGGAATTGATTTTACGGCTCGCGATTTACAAAGTAAACTAAAAGAAAAAGGACTTCCGTGGGAAAAAGCCAAGGCATTTGACGGTTCAGCGGTTATTGGTGATTTTTTACCAAAAACTGATTTTGTTTCTATGGAAAATCTTAATTTTGAATTAAGAAGCAATTCAGAAACAGTTCAAAAAGGAAACTCAAGTATGATGCTTTGGAAAATCGATGAATTGATTTCTCATGTATCTCAGTTTTTTACATTAAAAATTGGAGATATTATTTTTACAGGAACGCCAGCAGGTGTTGCGGCTGTAAAACCAAATGATGTTTTAGAAGGCTTTTTAGAAGATAAAAAATTATTCAGAATACAAGTAAAATAATGGCTTTAAAATACAACCTTTCGAAAGTATATGCGCTTTCAGATAACGATCCTGAATTTGTAAATCAAATTTTAACTTTATTTGTTACAGAAGTCCCAGAAGATTTAAAACAAATCAAAGAGGGAATTAAGAAAAAGGATCATAAATATGCTTATTCATACGCACATAAAATAAAGCCAACTTTAGATTTAATGGGGCTAAATGTGGCTTTTGAAGAAATCTTGCAAGTTGAAGCGTGGACAAAAGCTGAAGGCAAGAAAAAAGACATTATCGAAACTTTTAAAAGTATTAAAGTACAAGTAAAAGAAGCGATTAAAGAAATTAAAAAAGACTTTGATCTTTAATATAAAATTTGACTTATTCCTTTTATTTAAATAAGGAATAAGTCAAAATCGTTTTTAAATTTTGTAAGCGGCTTATATTTTGTAAAAGCCGTTAATACCTTCCTCCAAGACAAAATTTAAATTTTCTACTTATAAATTTATAGCTTACTTAATGTAAGAAACTAAAATATTTCACTGATATGAAGGCAGCAATTATCACTATTGGAGATGAGATTTTAATTGGTCAAATCGTAGATACAAATTCGGCTTTTATTGCTAAATCATTAGATCGAATTGGAGTTGAGGTAGTAGAAATGCTATCCATCAGCGACGACAAAAAACATATTCTAGACACTTTTGCTCAATTGCAAAACAAGGTAGATGTTGTGATTGTGACAGGCGGATTAGGTCCGACAAAAGACGATGTTACAAAGAAAACATTTTGCGAATACTTTAATGATGAGTTAGTTGTAGACCAAAAAGTTTTAGCGCACGTAACAGAATTGATTGAAGGTTTTTATAAAAGACCAATTTCTCAACTGAATAAAGATCAGGCTTTAGTTCCGTCAACTTGTACAGTATTGCATAATAAAGTTGGAACTGCGCCAGGGATGTGGATGAAAAAAGAGGATACAGTTTTTATTTCGCTTCCAGGAGTTCCTTATGAAATGAAATATTTGGTGGAAGAAGAAATAATTCCAAAAATAGTACGCGAATACAAACGTCCTTATATTATTCATAAAACTATTTTGACTTATGGTCAGGGCGAAAGTTTAGTTGCAGAACGTATTGAACAATGGGAAAATAATCTTCCAGAATTTATAAAACTGGCTTATTTACCAAATCCAGGAAGAGTTCGTCTGCGTTTGACAGCAAGAGGAACAAATAAAGAAGAATTAGAAGAAGCAATAGAATCTAATGTCCAATCTTTAGATGCTATAATTCATGATATAATTGTAGGTTACGAAGAAAACGAAACAATTGAAACGGTAATAGGAAAACTGCTTTCTAAACAAAATAAAACAATCTCGACAGCAGAAAGTTGTACAGGAGGAAGAATTGCTTCATTGCTGTCTGCTGTTCCAGGTTCGTCAAATTAT
>Ga0160502_100695_pt1 | contig 14742 bp, 14 predicted proteins | sample DIDnMG_14_FD_108237 | JGI IMG/M metagenome (GOLD analysis project Ga0160502, IMG submission 108237) | Enriched soil microbial communities from UW Madison campus, WI, USA - DID2933_E24_Xylan MG | ecosystem: Environmental > Terrestrial > Soil > Unclassified | place: USA: Madison, Wisconsin... | reverse complement strand
ACTATCAGCAAGACAAATTGTACGGTTTTCTTTATCAATCAGCTTCGTGAAAAAATTGGTGTTATGTTCGGAAATCCAGAAACAACAACTGGAGGTAACGCACTTAAATTTTATGCTTCTGTTCGTTTAGATATTCGTCGTTCGGCTCAAATTAAAGATGGTGAGAATGTAATCGGAAACAGAACTAAAGTAAAAATTGTTAAAAACAAAGTTGCACCGCCATTTAAAACTGCAGAATTCGACATTATGTACGGAGAAGGAGTTTCTAAAACAGGTGAAATTTTAGATTTAGCTGTTGAATTTGACATCGTTAAAAAGGCAGGATCTTGGTTTAGCTACGGCGATACAAAACTAGGTCAAGGTCGTGACGCTGTTAAAGCTTTAATTAAAGATAATCCAGAACTAGCTGAAGAACTGGAAATTAAAATTAAAGAACACATGAAAGAATTAGCGAATGCTTAATAAATAAGTCAAAAAAGGACTATTAAAAAGCCGAGTGATTTTTATAATCCTCGGCTTTTTTTGTTTCAAAAAATAAAAATGAAATTTTCACGCAACCTTTTCTAAAAATTTTCATCTATTAAAAAAAGCGGTTTTATAATTGATACATGCCAATATCAATTTGCAGGTTTTTTTAGAATTTACATTGGTTGGTTATTTAAACATTAGAAATCCGCTAGATTATCTATCTAGCGGGTTTTTTATCAAATTTTCCATTTTTTTCGATTTTTTTCATTTTTTGACGCAACCTTTTTCACTTTTCTTCATCCATAATATTATGACGTTAACTTGAGTTATTACCTAAACTCTTTATTATCAACCATTAATATTTTTAACCATGAAAGAAAAAATAGAATTGTTGTACAATAAAAACCGAAGAAAAACCAAATTAAGATTTAAAAAAGTATTGCGTTTTATTTCAGAAAAGATAATTCACAGATAATATTTTGAATAAAAATAGGGGGTTTTTAATTCAAAGAAAAGCCGGTAGATTTAATCAATCTACCGGCTTTTGTATTTTACATAATGTTTTACTGTTTAATTTTGAAAATTAATTAAACCCTTGTAAATTATATCTCTAACTTGATCTCTTAATTCTTTTCGATGGTCAATCGTCAAACCTTTCGTTTCTATAAAAGGCAAAATTCTAGCACGCATTTTTCCAGGACTTCCACTCATGAATGTGTACGAAAAACGTTCTTTGTTATCAGGAAAAACAATTGGAACAATCGGAATCTGATGATCTATTGCTAATCTAAAAGCGCCATCTTTAAATTCGTCAAGCAAAATGCTTTCGTCATCTGGAACTCCGCCTTCAGGAAAAATGCAAATACTTAAACCTTGATTTAAACGACTTTGAGCTCTTTTAAAAACTTCATTTTTACTTCTTGATGAACTTCTGTCAACCAAAATGCAGGTTCTTTTATAAAAAAATCCAAATAACGGAATCTTCACTAACTCTTTCTTTCCAACAAATACAAAAGGGTTTTTAATTAAAGCCAGCATAAGCATAATATCGGTCATTGAGGTATGATTGGCCACAATCATGTAACTTTTGCCTTTAATGAGCTTCTGTTCGCGTTTTACGGTATAATAAAAGCCCATTCCGAAAAGGATAAATTTAGCCCAAATGCGAGCCATTTTAAAAAAATAGGGATAACCTTTCTCTGAGAGAATAGAAATCAATAAAAATGGCAGCATAATAATTATCGGAATCGCCATCAAGACGTAAAACCAAACGCGCCAAAGAATCCAAAAAGCAATTTTAAATATTTTCATAGTTTCAAAAGTAAGAAAACAGAAGTGAATTTTCTATATAGAATTTATTCTCCTCGCTGCTTTTATTTGTAGCGCAGAGATAGCTAAGTTTTTCCACGGAGTAAAGAAGTTTAATTAATTCTTCGAAATTTGCTAAAGCAAAAGTTCTCAAAGACTCACACTTCTTTTTTAGTTTTGTCCAAAATTTTAAAAATCTATTGAACCAAATTTTATATTTTTATACGAAATTCTGCGTTAAATTTAAAAATAAAAAATGACTGAAAATGAAATTTCGACAATTGTTATTGGCTTAGCAATCGAAATACATAGAAAACTTGGACCTGGCCTGCTAGAAAACGTTTATCAAGAATGTCTATTTCATAAACTCAAACAAAAAGGGCTCACTGTAGAAAAAGAAAAACCAATGCCATTAGTGTTCGAAGAAATAAAACTTGATTGCGGATATCGAATAGATTTGTTAGTAGAAAACAAATTCATTATCGAAATTAAAGCCGTTGAAGCTTTAACAACAAATCATCTAGCACAAACATTGACATACCTCAAACTCGGTAACTATAAACTAGGTTTGCTAATTAACTTTAATGAAGCTCTCTTGAAAAACGGGATTAGAAGAGTCATAAATAATATCTGAAAAAAGTAGAAAAGTACAGTGAACTTCAAAAAACTCAAAAAATCTTCTGAAACTCTGCGAAAAACTCTGTGAACTCTGCGTTAAAAAAACGAACTTTGCAGATCAAGAATAAGAAAAATCTAGAATGGCAAAAATACTTACTGGTGTTCAAAGTACAGGAACGCCTCATTTAGGAAATTTATTAGGAGCAATTATCCCGGCGATCGAATTATCTAATGATCCAGCAAACGAATCTTATTTATTTATTGCTGACTTACATTCGATCACTCAAATTAAAGACGGAAAAACTTTAAGAGAAAACACTTATAGCACAGCTGCAGCTTGGCTTGCGTGTGGTTTAAATCCTGAAAAAGTTACTTTTTACAGACAGTCTGATGTGGTACAAACTACAGAATTGACTTGGTATTTGAGCTGTTTTTTTCCATTTCAAAGATTGACTTTAGCACATTCTTTCAAAGATAAAGCAGATCGTTTAGACGACGTAAATGCTGGACTTTTCACATATCCAATGCTTATGGCAGCGGACATTTTGCTATATGATGCAGAATTTGTTCCTGTTGGAAAAGATCAATTGCAGCATTTAGAAATCACTCGTGACGTTGCAGCTCGTTTTAACCATCAAATGGGAGAAACGTTTGTTCTACCAGAAGCTAAAATTGAGGAAAACATTATGCTGATTCCTGGAACAAATGGAGGAAAAATGAGTAAATCAGCCAATAATATCATCAACATTTTCTTGGACGACAAAACTTTAAGAAAACAAGTAATGAGTATTGAAACAGATTCTACACCACTTGAGGCGCCTAAAAATCCAGATACTTGTAATGCTTTTGCAATTTATTCTCTTTTAGCAAACGAAGAACAGACTGCGCAAATGAGAGCTAATTATTTAGGCGGAAATTATGGTTACGGCCACGCAAAACAAGCTTTGTTTGAATTGATTACAGAGAAATTTAAAACGGAAAGAGAGAAATATAACTATTACATCAACAACCTTGAAGAAGTCGATGCTTTACTGAAAAAAGGCGCTACAAAAGCTTCTATTATTGCTGATGGTGTACTTGCAAAAGTTAGAGAAGTTTTAGGATTTCAGAAATAATAAAAACCGTGAATATATTACGATGACGAAGGAAGATGCAATAGAAGAATTAATGTACCAAAGTGGTAATCACGAAAATATAGAAAGTGAAAGATGGGAAAATGGCTTTCTAGGGCAATTACGTCCATTTAAGGGAGTTTTACATGAAGAAAACTATCACTTGATTATGAAATCTTTAAAAATTCTCGCTCCAGAAATGGAAAAAGACTTTATAGATAAAAGAATAATTAGTACAATTTGGGGAATTTGCCACTTGGCTCGAATGTGGGCAGTTCATCCAGAAGGAATGCTACAAAGAAATAATTTAATTACAAAACAGCAAATTTTACAAATTGATAATTGGCTAATAGATATTTCATATGCCGCTAGTTGTCTTTTAGATGGAGCTGGAGTAGATGTAGCTTTTGCTGATTATGAAGAAAACTAATATAAAAGCGTTGATCAAAATAGATTAACGCTTTTTTTGTAACTTCAAGTATATTAATCTTTTAAACATAAAAAAGATGGACAAGTATATTGAAGATTATAATATTCCACCATACATATTTCAAATTCTAAACATAGTTTTCGGACTATTACTGATTTATATTTTATACCGACTGTACAAACATTTTACACGAAAATAAATATAAGATTTTCTGCGTTAAATTGACTCAAAAAGTTTTCCAGGAAGTGGTCTAATTACACCTTTCAATTCCATATTTATCAAAAAACCAGAAAGTTTGAAAATAGGAATTTCACATTCAATAGCAATGAGATCGAGTAATTCTTTTCCATTCTTTTGTAGAAAATCATAGATTTTTTGTTCGTCAGAATCTAATTCTACGAAAAGCTGTTTCTGGACATTCTTTGGCTTCCCTTTAATATCCCAATTCAACATATAAACCAGATCAGCAGCACTTGTCAACACATTTGCTTTCTGGGTTTTAATCAAATTATTACAGCCCTGACTGTACTTATCTGTCACTCTTCCAGGCACGGCAAAAACATCACGATTATATTCGTTGGCCATATTTGCTGTAATTAGCGAACCACCTTTATCGGCAGATTCAATCACAATCGTAGCTTCAGTCATTCCTGCAACAATTCGATTTCGGCGTACAAACTTCTCTTTATCTGGATTCGAATCACTCCAAAACTCCGTTATAAATCCGCCGTTTTCTTCCATTTTTGCCATATGCTTTTTGTGTGTACGAGGATAAATCTGATTCAATCCATGAGCCAAAACACCTACAGTCTGTAAGTTATGATCCATTGCAGCTTGATGCGCAACGATATCAACTCCATATGCAAATCCGCTGACGATTACGGGATCTAGTGGCGCAAGATCTTCAATCAATTTTCTGCAGAAATCAGTTCCGTAAGAAGTAATCTGGCGCGTACCAACAATACTTATCATTTTCTTTTTTTTGAAATCCAGATTTCCAGCAGTAAAAATCAAAATTGGAGCATCAAAACAATGTTTGAGGCGTTCTGGATAACTTTCGTCCTGAAAAAAAGATACTTGGATATTGTTATTTTTTATAAATGAAAGCTCTTTATCAGCCTTTTCAAAAACAGCTTTATCTTTCAAATTTTTAAGTAAAACAGATCCTATTCCATCAACAGCGGCCAATTGCGCATTTTTAGCTTTAAAAATCTCCGGTGCAGATCCAAAAGAATGGAGTAATTTTTTACCCAGAATATCTCCCACTCCATCAACTTTTAGCAAGGCAAGTAAACTAAACAAATCCTGATCGTTCATATCTTTCAAACATTATGTAAAATAGAAAAAATATTTTTACTTTTTCGAAGCGCAAATATCAATAAAACAAAGTAAATTCTTAATAAATTTTAAGAATAAAATTGCGATACATCAATAAGCTCAGTAAAATCAATTCGTAATTTATTGAAAACGAATTGTCTAAAAATAATTCTCGATTGTTAATAAAAATTGTGAATAAAATTTTGATAACTATAGCCGTTGTCTAACTTTGTTATCATGAAAATCGAAGAATATATCTCACAGTTATTGTACCGTTATCAGTGTGTAACGGTTCCAGGATTTGGTGCATTTTTAACCGAAACTCATTCAGCACAGTTGAATGAAAGCACTAATTCGTTTTTTCCGCCAAAAAAAACCATTTCTTTCAACAGCCGTATCAAAAATAACGACGGATTGTTGGCAAATCATATTGCGCAGGCAGAAAAAACATCTTATGGTTTTGCTGTAAGTGCAATTGCATTTGAGGTTTTAAACTGGAAAAAAACATTGGAAGAAGAAGGTGTAATTCTTTTAAAGAACATTGGAGAATTGCGTTTAAACTCTGAAAGCAATATTATTTTCAAACCAAACGATCAGACAAATTATCTGTCAACTTCTTTTGGATTAAGTCCTTTTGTTTCACCGATTGTGAAAAAAGAAGCTTTCGAGAAAAAAATCGAAAAAATCGCAGCAAAAGAAAAAGATGCTGTTTTGTTATATGAAAATGAAGAAGAAACCAAATCTTCAAATCCATTCTTGAGATATGCCGCAATTTTAGTGTTAGGTCTTGGAATTACAGGAAGCATTGGTTATCCTTTATATCAAAATCAAATTGATAATCAAACACTTGTTGTAGAACAGGCAGTTCAGAAAAAAGTACAAAACAAAATCCAAGAAGCTACTTTCTTTATCAAAAGTCCACTTCCAGCTGTAACGCTTTCTGTCGATTCTGCTAAAGTAGAAACTGCAGAAGTAACAATGCCGTATCACATTATGGCGGGTGCTTTTAGAAGTGAACAAAATGCAAGAAAAGCTTATGATCAACTTATCAAAGATGGTTTCAAAGCTAGAATGCTAAAAGAAAACAAACATGGCTTATTCCCTGTTTTATACGGAAGTTACGCTACAATGCAAGAAGCAGAAAAAGCTCAAAAAGAAATACAAAAAGGCGAAAATCCTGATGCTTGGATTCTGGTCGAAAATCTATAAAATTAAAAATCCTGTTCTTATCGAACGGGATTTTTTTTTGTCCTATTCTGTTATTTTAAAAAATTTTAATGGCACTATTTGATGATTCCTTCAAATAAATTAGCCTCAAAAATTTAAAAACATTATGGACAAACTTTTTAGAACATTAGCGTTCCTGCTATTACTAAGTTCTCAATCTTTTTTTGCTCAGCAAACTACAAACACAACGCAAGAATTGGAGCGACAACAAGCTGAACTTCAACTGCAAAAAAATTTGAAAGAAAATTATAAAATGTTGGATGACAAGATTTATCAGCTGAAAAAAGAACAAAAAGATCTCGAAATTAAAAAGAAGAACCTATCTAAATCTGATAGCAATTTGAAATCGACAAAAGAGAAAATTGAAAAGCTAGAACTTGCCAATCAGAAAATTGAAAACAAGATAACGACAACTTCGATTTCTGAAGAAGAAATTCAGAAACAGAGAATTAAAACCAAAGAAAATGAGGTTAATATTCAGAAGTTAAAACTAACTCAAATTACACAGGAAAAAGAGCTAGAAAAAGCAATGTTGAGTATTTAAAAATCGCTTTTCTAAAAAAAATAGCTTTCATTTTGTAAGCTTCGGAGAAGCAAAATATTTATAGCAAAGAATAAATGTTTGCAATAAAAAGCTCCAGCGGAGCGACATAATTTTATAATAAATATGTCGCTCCGCTGGAGCTTTTTTAATTTATTTTTATTGGAATTCTATAAATATTTAACCCCTCTGGGGTTCAGCGCATATTTCTATGTAGATATTACATCTTGTAAAAAAATATCTTTTTAAAAATCTTCTTTCCAATGTTTATCGTGAAACAATTTTTGCATTTTGAGATAGAATCTCTTTACCCGATTGGTAAACTGTTAACATTGCAGGCGGCGAATTTTTTTCGCCCAAAACAATGATATAGCATTCATATTTGAAATCACCTTTTTTAAATTCGTAGTAATGATTCCCGCCAGTTCCATCGGCAACAAAAACTCCATTTTCGATTACAAGATCTGGAGTATCAGTCATTTTCTTTTTGATTGACCAAGAAACATAACGATAATTATCATTTCCTAAATCATCAATTCTAATTCTGAATTTTGAAGTTTCTAAAATCGCTATCGGTTCCTTGAAATTTGAGACTGAAGAATTTACCTTTTTTTTCTGCTCAGCAATCTTGTCGTTTTTCAATTTTAGTTCTGCATCCGATTGGTGATTGATGCTTATAATTTTTCCATCGGTATCTATCCATAAATCGCCTTGATACAGCATAATCCCACGCCAGCCAACTTCTGACCAATCTTTCGCAGGATCAGATTTTGTTATTTTTTCAATCAAAACTTTATCAAAAATTTGATTATATCTTTTTACAAAATCTGCTTTATCTTTTACTGAAGGAATTGGATATTCCCGTTTGAACGGAAATTTTATTCGCTTTGCAATTGCTTCTTTATCGCCGTTTTTCACTTCCAAAATAAATTTTGAAATGAACTTTTGATATTCTGGTTTCAAATCCTGAGCAATCAAAAATGAAGAATTAAACACCAAAATTGTTAGCAATATTTTAAATGTTTTCATGTCAAAAATAATTTAATGCGTTAGAAATTAGATTTTTGAAAAACAGAAAACAGTGTTTCACGTAGGACGTTCAAAAAATCAATTTATGCTCGCTTTGAACATTTTTAGTTCATCCCAAGTAAATTCATCTCCATATTTTTCTTTCAAAGGACTCAAAGATTCTTCCTGATAAAACTGAAAAGCTTCACGCAAGGCCAAAATTTTATCATATGGCAAAACATCGGTTATCTCAATTTTCTTCGACTGAATAAGTTTTATCAAATGGCCTTCGATCGTTTGAACGTTCAATTTACGCATTCTCGCAATGTCTTCGATCGAATTTTTGTCCAGCCACAAATCGTATGTTTCTTCGACTGTCGTTTTTTTAGCCGTTTTAAGCTCATTTTTCTCTGTCTTAGCTGATTTGTATCGAACAACGGGTTCTTCGGTTCTAAAAATGTCTGTATTTGTCGTTTTCAGCTCTTCTCTTATCCTTTCCGCTTTGTTCGTTTTGTAATTTTTAATATTTGGCGACGTCAGCTTTTCTTTACTGATTTCTTCTCCAGCAACAACAACTTCTATCAATAGTCTGGCTTTCATCAATCGTAAAACCGCTTTAGTCTGAAGATCTTCTAAAAAGTTAAGCTCTTCATAGAACTCTTTGACTTTTTTAAATTTTTGAATTTCAGCCATTTTATAAATCAGATCATCCACCAATTTGTCCATTGGCTTGAAAAAATAATCGTAGGCCGCATCTACCCTTTCTTTCACAAAAAACAAATCGACCGTTTCTTTGATGAAAATTTTATTGAGTTGCGAAATGAATTTCTGCGAAGGATCTAAAAGCTGTTCCATGATTTCCATTCGCTTATGCGCCCAAACCGAATGTTTCGTTTTCTCCGAACCAGCCGCATTTTCGTTATAACTGAAACGATGATTTCGCCATTCTTGCGCCAATTCTCCCCAATTAAAACTGTTTATCAAATAGTTGTGAATAAAATTTTTGGTTTCGAAGTGAAGCGCTTTCTCCAAAGTTTCTTCCGTTGCCCTATTCAAAGCGTAATCCATCACATCTTGGTCGTTCGAAATGCCATTCATCTGCATCGGAGAAAGCAAAATAAGCCCGTCTAACGAACGCAAACGCGAAAGTGCTACATAGGCTTGCCCCGGAAGAAAAACTTGCGATACATCGAGCGCTGCTTTGTCAAAAGTTAAACCTTGGCTTTTGTGCACTGTAATCGCCCACGCCAGCTTGATTGGATAATGCGCAAAAGTTCCCAAAACTTCTTCTTCGATATCTTTGGTTTGTTCGTTGACTTTGTAGCGGATATTTTTCCATTCGTACTTTTCCACTTCGAGTGTCATGTTCTCTTCTGGAAAGTGAACAAAGATTTCTTCATCAGAAAGTGATTTGATCACTCCCATTTTTCCGTTGAAATATCTCTTTTCAAAAGACAAGTCATTTTTGACGAACATGATTTGTGCGCCGACTTTCAATTTCAATTCTTCTTCGACAGGAAATATCTTTTCTGGAAAATCTCCCACAACAAATGGCGTGTAGATATATTCTTTTCCATCTAAATCATTGATAGACTGTGAGTTGATAGAATCTGCTTTAGCATTATGCGTTGTCAACGTGATATAACCTTTGTTCTCTTTGAAGTCAAAATCAGGCTTAACATACTGATTTAGAATGGCTATGTCTTCTGGAGTGATTTGGTTATTTCTCAAATTATTCAAAACCGAGATAAAAGCATCATCGGTCTGGCGGTAAATTTTTGACAATTCGATATAAATTGGCGGATACGTTTGCAGCACATGAGAATGGAAAAAGAACTTCCCACGGTAATAGTTTTTCAGTGTTCGCCATTCTTCATCGCGAATCACTGGCGGCAATTGTAACAAGTCTCCGATAAACAAAACTTGAACTCCACCAAACGGATGAGTGTTTCTTCGAACAGTCTGCATCATGAAATCGACCGCGTCCAGCAAATCGGCACGCATCATACTCACTTCATCAATCACAAGAAGCTCCATGTTTTTGATTACATTTCGCTTAACATTATTCATTTTGAAATGGCGACGAAGTGATTCTTTGTTTTCAAACTTTACCGTTTCTGTAAATTGCGCGCTCACATCATACGATGGAATAAATGCAGAAAACGGAAGTTGAAACATGGAATGAATGGTTACGCCACCAGCATTCAAAGCGGCGATTCCAGTTGGTGCAACGACCACAGTATTTTTATGCGTTGTGGCTATAATTTCGCGTAAAAGCGTAGTTTTTCCCGTACCTGCTTTTCCCGTAAGGAAAATAGATTTTTGAGTTTGATTGATGAATTGTAAAGTGTAAGCTGCCGCTTCTGAAACGTTCTGCATTGGGCTTGTATTAGAAAATAAAATTACCGCATTTTTATAAAAAGAAAAAACCTAAATCTTAGTGGATTTAGGTTTTCAGTAATTTAGTTAGTTTGGTAGTTTTATTTTTTTGCTTCGCCTTCTTTTGTTTCAGCTGCTGGTTTTGCATCTGTTTTTGGCTCTGCTTTGTATTTATCATTTAAAGCTTTGATAATTTCTTTTGTGATATCGTATTTCTCTTCAGCATACAAAATTGTTGCAGCATCTCCTGTTCCGTAGATGTAAGAGTAACCGTTTTTCTTTCCGTAATCTTTAATGAATTTTTTAACTCCACTAACAAGAGAATCCATTTCAACACCACTTTCTTGTTGCAATTGTTGTGCTAATGCTTGTTGCGCATAACCTAATTGCTGCTCTCTCTTTTGCAATTCAGCTCCTCTTTGCTGTGCCCAAGCTTGACCGTTTGCTTGTGCCTGGCTTTGAAAATTAGCCGCGTCTTGTTTAAAACGTGAAATCTCAGCTTGTAATTGTCTACCTTTTTCTTCCGCTTGAGCTTTGTACTTTGCCTCTAAATCTTTTGCTTCAGTGTATTCTTTCATCAAAACCGAAGTATCCACGTAAGCTGTTTTTACTTCCTTTACCTCTGCTGTTTTATTACAAGAAACTGCGAAAACTGAAAGTGCGATAATAACTAATGCTTTTTTCATTTTTTTTAAATTCTATTTTTTAAGTATTAGAGACAAAAATATAAAAAAATCAATAGCATCAGCATAAAGTTTAAAAAATGCGTAAATTTTATGATATTGTTTTTATTTATAGAAAAAATAATAACAATAATCCAACGCTATTACTTAAATAAGGCTCATTTTTGCGCTTTTTTCAAAACTAAAAAAGCCATTTCATCTCAAGAAGACAAAATGGCTTTTTAGGCATGCTTTTATACTATTTGTTTTTTAAAACATAAATATGCGATGAATACTCTTTTGAGCTTTTCGCTTTCCAATTTGATTTCAAACCAACAAAAAAAGCTTTAATATAATTCATCTTTCCTGTTTTGTATTTTTCGGACAAAAGGCTCACATAAAACGAATCGAATTTCATTGGAAGGATTTTTTCCAATTTCATATCAACTCTTTCAAAAAGCACTTGAATTGATTTTTTTGAAAAATGCCAAAAGTGAATTGGCACATCATAAGCTGCCCAAAAAGTTTGATAATGATTTGCATCAAACGATTTATAGTTTGGAACCGCAATAATTAAAGTTCCAGTTGGTTTTAATAAACGCTTCAATTCTTGGATCTGAAGTTCTAAATCTGGAACGTGTTCCAAAACGTGCCACATGGTAATTACATCCAGAGAATGATTTTCTAAAGTGCTAATTTCTTCTACAAATGAAATTCCCTTTTCTTTAGCAATATTTTTTGCACGATCGCTTGGTTCAACTCCAATTGTTTCCCAACCGTCATTTTTTGCTGTTAAAAGGAAATCTCCAGTTCCAGCTCCAATATCCAAAAGTTTTCCTTTTTGCGGTTGCTGGCTATTGATTAAATTTAATTTATTCTTAAGCGCAATATTTTTTACAAAGTGATATGCTTTTTCAAATAAAGAACGTTTGTTATCTGTATGCGAAATATAATCTTCGCTTTCGTAATATTTACCCAAATTTTGAAGTTCAGGTTGTGGAGAAGTAATTAGCATATCTAATTCTTCATCGTAATACAAATCAAAAATTTCTTTTGAAACAGAATGGTCTTTTACCGTAAGAAAATGTTTTTTGTTTAAAACGTTCATTTTTTAATTTTATAGATATTGGGTTTAATTTATAGCAAATCCTAAAAACGAATTTTTATCGCTTTTAGGATTTTTTGTCTTTTTGTTTTTTAATTTTTCTTTCTATTTCTTTCCGCTTTTTTATAATTCAATATACCTGCAAAGGTACTTTTATGAAATACTGTTTTGCGAAAATCTTCAAAAGGTTTCACGTGGAACAGCTACAATTTTAGATTTCTGACTTTAGATTTTAGATTTATAATGAATTCTGAAAATTAAAAACGAAAAATAGTTTCACGTGGAACATTTAATAGTTTTCAGTCGCGGTTTTCAGTCGCAGTAAAAACTGGAAACTAAAAACTGTGACTGCGAACTTCTTTATCTTCCCATATAAATCAAAAGCACAGAAATATCACTTGGTGATACTCCGCTTATTCTTGAAGCTTGCGAAATAGTTACAGGACGAATCTTGCTTAATTTCTGTTTTGCTTCAATAGACATAGATTTGATTTTATTATAATCGAAATTCTCTGGAATTTTCACTTCTTCCAAACGATTTAGCTTATCTGCATTATTTCTCTCTTTTTCGATATAACCAGAATATTTTACCTGAATTACGGCTTGTTCTACAATTTCTTCATCCAGATTATTCTCTTCGATATAAGCTGAAACTTTTTCAAATTTCAACATATCTTCTAATTCAATTTGTGGACGAGAGAAAATCTTAAACATTTTATCTCCTTGCGAAATTGGTGCTGATTCTTTCGCTTCCAAAATTGGATTTGTTTCTGCAATCGTAACACTTGTTTCTTTGAAGAACTGAACCATCTTTTCAGATTCATTTAATTTATTTTCCATTCTTCGTAAACGATCTTCAGAAGCTAAACCAATTTCGTATGACATTGGAGTCAATCTGAAATCGGCATTATCTTGACGCAACAAAGTTCGATATTCTGCTCTTGATGTAAACATACGATATGGTTCTTCTGTTCCTTTCGTAATCAAGTCATCAATAAGAACTCCGATATATGCTTCATCACGTTTTAAAATTAATGGATCTTTTTCATGCACTTTTAAGTGTGCATTTATTCCCGCCATCAAACCTTGAGAAGCTGCTTCTTCATATCCTGTCGTTCCGTTAATCTGTCCAGCAAAATATAATCCTTCAACTAACTTCGTTTCTAAAGTATGTTTCAATTGTGTCGGCGGAAAGAAATCATATTCGATAGCATAACCAGGTCTGAAGAATTTCACATTCTCAAAACCTGCAACAGAACGAAGCGCTTTAAATTGAATATCTTCTGGAAGTGAAGTTGAAAATCCGTTTACATAAACTTCGCAAGTATTCCATCCTTCTGGCTCAACAAATAATTGGTGACGCTCTTTATCTGCAAAACGATTTATTTTATCTTCAATCGAAGGACAATATCTTGGTCCTAAACTTTTGATTCTTCCGTTGAACATTGGAGAACGATCAAAACCTTCTCTTAAAATATCATGAACATTCAACGAAGTGTATGTCATGTAACAAGAACGCTGATGCGTTAATGGAGAAGTCACATCTGAATAAGAAAACTTAGCCGGCTTTGCATCCCCTTTTTCTTCATTCATTTTAGAATAATCTAAAGAACGTCCATCTACTCGAGGTGGCGTTCCTGTTTTCATTCTTCCAGCTTCAAAACCTGCTTTAATCAAATCTTCAGTAATTCCGGTTGCGGCACTTTCTCCTGCTCTACCTCCTCCGAATTGTTTTTCTCCGATATGAATTAAACCATTCAAAAAAGTACCATTTGTCAAAACCACAGATTTGGAACGAATCTCCACACCAAGTGAAGTTCTAATTCCTTTTATCTTTCCATCTTCGATTATCAACCCTTTTACCATCTCTTGATAAAAATCAAGATTTGGAGTCGCCTCCAACATCATTCTCCATTCTTCTGCAAAACGCATTCTGTCACTTTGAACTCTTGGCGACCACATTGCAGGTCCTTTTGATTTGTTCAGCATCTTGAACTGAATTGCAGTCTTATCAGAAACAATTCCTGAATATCCACCAAGCGCATCAATTTCGCGAACAATCTGTCCTTTTGCAATTCCTCCCATAGCAGGATTACAAGACATCTGTGCTATGTTTTGCAAACTCATTGTAACCAATAAAGTTTTCGATCCCAAATTTGCAGCCGCAGCCGCAGCTTCAGAACCAGCATGGCCTGCACCAACCACAATAACATCGTATTCTTCTAAAAACATTTTGTTTTATTATTCTCCAAAAAACGCATAAGCGATTTCTAGAATTACTTTTATATATTTTCTTGTTCCACGTGGAACGTACATTTTTTGTTTCAGGTTTAAAGTTTCAAGTTCAAGCTGAATCTTCAAATTAGTGTTTCACGTGAAACACTTTCAACTTCCAATCTAAACTTCAAACCGAAATGTTTCACGTGAAACATCTTCAAACTTTCAATTAGAACTTTCAATTAGAACTTTCAAATCAGAACTTTCAAATCAGAACTTTCAAATCAGAACTTTCAAATCAGAACTTTCAAATCAGAACTTTCAAATCAGAACTTTCAAATCAGAACTTT
>Ga0160502_100687_pt1 | contig 15123 bp, 12 predicted proteins | sample DIDnMG_14_FD_108237 | JGI IMG/M metagenome (GOLD analysis project Ga0160502, IMG submission 108237) | Enriched soil microbial communities from UW Madison campus, WI, USA - DID2933_E24_Xylan MG | ecosystem: Environmental > Terrestrial > Soil > Unclassified | place: USA: Madison, Wisconsin... | reverse complement strand
CCAGCTGAATAATGCTTCTTTAAAACCAATTCTACACATTCTAATTTAAATGCATAATCATACTTTACTTTTCTTTCCATAAAAAATGCCCCAAATAGTGTCTAACTTTTTGGGGCATGTTCATAGGTGGCTTTCTTTTTTCTTCTTTTAAAAAAATATCTTTGTGTCTTAGTGCCTTTGTGGCAATCACAAAACCTAAGCGCTTAAATCTTGCCTTTCAAAAGCTATAAAATGCGATGCTTCTCCTTTCAGGTTGAAAACAGGAAATGCATTGATTATACATTTATAAGTATTTCCATTTTTTCTATAATTTTCGAGTGTTTTCTCAAAAGGGATTTTCAGTTTCACAGCATCTCTGATTTCTCTCAAGTCTTTTTGGGAAGTTGCAGGCCCTTGAAACATTTTCGGAGTTTTACCCAGAATTTCCTCTTCTCTGTAACCTGTCATTTTTTTTATTCCGCTTGACGCGAAAATGATCCTCAAATCCAAATCTGTAACTAAAACAACTTCATCCTTAATTCTTTCCTGAATATTGAGTTTTTTCTCATCCCAAGTAAATTCAGTCGAAATTTGGCTCACTTTTTTTAGATCAGCACTTAACGCTTTTAGCTCATTCACATATTCATAGTGAAAATCCCAAGCTAAGATTGGAACTGAATTTCGCTCTAAGAAATCGTCGATGTTTTTATTTTTCATATAAAATGCATTAAATGATCAATAAATCTTTTTACTCAAAGATAGAGGAAAAATCTTGTTATTAGTCACGAAAACTATCATTTTTAATATCGAAAGTGTTATCAAAATGTAAACTTTAATTGAACCACAACTGCTTTTTTTACTTCATTATTCAAGTTACTCAATGAAATGCCAAGAAGACGCACAGAATCTTTCATTTTTTCCTGATATAACAACTCTTCTATATTTTCCATAATTAATTTTTTATCTGAAATAAAATACGGCAACGTTTTACTTCTTGTTTGTTGAGAGAAATCACTGTATTTGATTTTCAGTGTAATTGTTTTTCCAGAAAGATTGTGTCTTTGAAGCCTCTTTTCTAAAGATGCAGCAATTCGTTCCAATTGTTCCATCATAAAAATTTCAGAAGACAAATTCACATCAAAAGTATGTTCTGCAGCTACAGATTTAGTAATTCGGGAAGATTTCACTTCACTATTGTGAATACCTCGAACAACATGATAATAAAATGCTCCAGATTTCCCAAAATGCTTTTCTAAGAACTCTAAAGATCTATTTTTTAAATCGGTTCCTGTGAAAATTCCGAGCTGATACATTTTTTCGGTTGTCACTTTTCCAACCCCATAGAATTTACGAATTGGCAAATCTTCTAAAAAAGCTTCTACTTCATCTGGATTTACTGTTTTCTGTCCGTTTGGTTTGTTGTAGTCGCTGGCGATTTTAGCCACAAACTTATTTATCGAAATTCCTGCTGATGCGGTTAAACCCACTTCATTAAAAATTCTTGCTCGAATTTCCTGTGCCAAAAGACTTGCGCTTGGATTTCCTTTTTTGTTTTTGGTAACATCCAAATAAGCTTCGTCGAGCGAAAGAGGTTCAACCAAATCAGTATAATCGTGAAAAATTTTATGGATTTTGGATGAAATCTCTTTGTAACGATCAAATCTCGGCCGAACAAAGATAATGTCGGGACAATATTTCTTGGCTAAAACTCCACTTATGGCACTTCGAACACCAAATTTTCTAGCCTCATAACTCGCCGCCGAAACCACTCCTCGATTTTCTGAACCTCCAACCGCAACTGGTTTTCCTCTTAACTCTGGATTGTCCATCTGTTCTACCGATGCATAAAAAGCATCCATATCAATGTGAATAATTTTGCGATATGTTGGTGTTTCAGACATGCTACAAATTTAAAAAGGATAGCAATAAAAAAGTGCTGTAAATAGTTATAAATCATATCAATTTTTAAAGAATAGAAATTCGATGAGTCCAAACCAATTATTCTTTTTATTTTTGTTCTTCTACTCGAAAAATTAAATAATGCGAACATTTGTTATAGGTGACATTCATGGCGGATTACTTGCACTTGAACAAGTGATACAAAGAGCCGAAGTTACTACAGAAGATACTCTAATTTTTTTGGGCGATTATGTTGACGGCTGGAGTCAGTCTGTTGAAGTAATCGACTATTTGATTGATTTAAAAAGCAAACAAAACTGCATCTTCATAAGAGGAAATCACGATCAGCTGGCATTAGACTGGCTAGAAAACAGGCATGACGATTTTGATGAAGAAATGTGGTACAAACATGGCGGAAAAGCAACTGTTGAAGGATACGCCAAAATCTCTGAAGAGAAAAAAAGAACTCATATCGAATTTCTAGAAAATCTTCAGGATTATTATCTTGATGATCAAAACCGTTTATTTGTTCATGCCGGTTTCACCAATTTGAATGGCGTAAAATGGGAATACTTTTCAAAACTATTTTATTGGGATAGAACGCTTTGGGAATCAGCTCTTGCATTAGATCCAAAATTAAAAGAAGACGATTTACACTATCCGAAACGTTTTACCGTTTACAAAGAAGTTTATATTGGCCACACGCCCGTGACAAGAATAGGAAAAACTATTCCAATAAACAAAGCCTGCGTTTGGAATGTAGATACTGGCGCAGCATTTAGAGGTCCGCTTACAATTTTAGACGTCGATACCAAGGAATATTGGCAAAGCGAACCGCTAAACGAACTGTATTTTAACGAAAAGGGTAGGAATTAATTTATTTAAAATTTACATTTGCCCTGCAAAATATTAATATTTAAAATTTTATGAAAAAGGTTATTACATTCTTGTTTTTAGTTTCATTCGGATTTATTAATGCACAAAGCGCCTTTACAGGAAAAGGTGACACGAGAGTAAACGTAGGTGCTAATTTACAAGATGGTGGTTCTGGAATTCAGGGTTCTATTGATTTTGGTTTAGGAGAAAATTTCTCTGTTGGTTTTGTTGCAAATTACTTATTAGGAGTTGATAATTTCAACGGTTTTTATCACGGAAGTTCTTCTGCTTATTATGATGAGTCTCCAGATTTCTCAGATCGTTTTGATGCAAAAGCAAGAATGAATGCTAACTTATCTAGTGTAATTGGTGTTGAGCAATTAGACGTTTACCCTGGATTAAGCTTAGGTTTACATAATTTTGGAGGTCACGTTGGTGGTCGTTATTTCTTTACTGACGGATTTGGTGTTTTCACAGAAATCGGATTTCCAATTGCAAAATATGGTTCAAACAATGATCCTTTTTATCATTTAAATAATCAAGCTACTTTTAGTTTAGGAGCTTCGTTTAGTTTATAGTTTTTAAAAGTTGCTAAGATGCTGAGATTCTAAGTTTCTAAGACTTTAAAACGAAAAAACCGCCTTTAGGGCGGTTTTTTCGTTTTTTATTTAATGTGAATTTATGATCTGCTGAACTTTCTTTTTAACGCATCAATAAACTCATTAAGTGTAATTCCGTTATATTCTTTTGGATCATCTTCTACTAATAATTCTGCAATATCTTTTTTCCTATATGGCACAAATAAAGACAAGTACCAACTATCTGTCTCCGTAATTGCATTCCCATTCAAAAATGACGTCAGAAGATAAAAGAACATTAAAAGCCTAACAAAAACAAAAAACTTTCTATAACCTTTACTTAAATCATTCTTTTTGTTTTCCGATATCGCTTTAATAGTAAAATATATTAATTGAATGATAAAAACTAGTATAAGAATATTTGACAAATATCTTAAACTTTGATAGTCAACTAACAACATTAAAAGTGATATTACAATTGAAACTACTGCATTTGCTATAAACAAATAACTTCCCCATTTAATATCGATTTCAAACTTTTCCAAAGGCGTATTTTTTTAAATCACAGCAAATGTAAAGAAAAAGATTACGTTTCCATTATACGCTCTAGCAGAAAACAAAAAAGAGAACTCCATTAATGAAGTTCTCTCTATCTAACATCACTGTACAGCTTTGCGGCTTTGAACCTTTGTACCTAAAAAAATCAAATCACCATTTCAGGAATTTCACCTTCAATGATCAATTCAGCTTCTGTTGATGCGATGATGTGCTCGACTGAGATACCTGGCGCTCGTTCTAAGAGCTTAAAACCTTTTTCTGTCACTTCGAGAACTGCAAGCTCAGTTACAACCTTTTTAACGCATCCTACACCCGTTAATGGCAAAGTACATCTTTTTAAGATTTTGGACTCTCCTGCTTTGTTCACGTGCATCATTGCCACAATGATATTTTCGGCGGAAGCCACCAAATCCATTGCGCCTCCCATTCCTTTTACCATTTTGCCCGGAATCTTCCAATTGGCAATATCTCCATTTTCAGAAACTTCCATTGCTCCTAGAATTGTTAAATCTACTTTCTGGCTTCGGATCATTCCAAAACTAAAAGCCGAATCAAAGAAACTTGCACCAGGAAGTGTTGTAATGGTTTGCTTTCCTGCGTTGATAATATCGGCATCTTCTTCTCCTTCAAAAGGAAAAGGTCCCATTCCGAGAACTCCATTTTCACTTTGGAATTCAACCGCTATATCTTCTCGAACGTAATTCGCAACCAAAGTCGGAATCCCAATTCCAAGGTTTACGAAATAACGGTCTTTTACCTCTTTTGCAATTCGTTTTGCTATATCTTCTTTACTAAGTGCCATAATAATTTGTCAATTAGAGAATTTGATAATTAGATAATTCTTTTACGCTATGTGTTTAATTATCTAATTGTCACATTTTCTCATTATCTAATTTCTAGTTCTCACTGTGCGTTGTTCAATTCGCTTCTCAAATTTTTCTCCTTGAAAAATTCGCTGCACCATAATTCCTGGAATATGTATTTGATTTGGATCTAAAGTCCCAACAGGAACTAGTTCTTCGACTTCCGCAATTGTAATTTTTCCAGCACCTGCCATACAAGCATTAAAGTTCCTAGCTGTTCCTTTGAAAATCAGATTTCCGGCTTCATCACCTTTCCAAGCTTTTACAATAGCAAAGTCAGCTTTGAAAGCTTCTTCCATGATATGCATTTTTCCATTGAATTCTCTTGCTTCTTTTCCTTCCGCAACTTCAGTTCCGTAGCCTGCAGGCGTAAAGAAAGCTGGAATTCCGGCCTGAGCCGCACGACAGCGTTCTGCCAAGGTTCCTTGTGGTGTTAATTCAACTTCAAGTTCTCCAGAAAGCATCTGACGCTCGAATTCGGCATTTTCGCCCACATAAGACGAAATCATCTTTTTGATTTGTTTTTTCTGCAACAACAATCCCAATCCAAAATCATCGACTCCTGCATTGTTAGAAATACAAGTTAAATCTGAAATCGAAGTATTTACTAAAGCTGTTATTGTATTTTCAGGAATACCACATAATCCAAAACCACCAAACATGATGGTCATACCGCTTTTAATTCCGTCAATAGCATCCTGAACGCCATTTACTTTTTTTGTTATCATAACAAACTGTCTTTATTGCTGAATATTTTTGATAAAAATAAGATTTTTAGATGGCATTATAACGATTTCGTAAAAATAAAACCAAAAGAAAAATCCCTTTACTAATCTTTTGAAAAGAGTTGTAAAGGGATTGAAATATAATTAGATACGTTTTATTGCAACATTGTTACAATTCAAATTCATCTGTATTTTGTTCCGTTTGCGTAGTGTCTTTTACCACAGCTGGCCTAGCATAACAATCTACTTTTATTGAAAGGTTTGCTGGACGCTCAAATTCTCCTTTAGAAATCTGAAGGTTTTTATCGGCATAACATTTTTTCATGTAATACCCCCAAACAGGTAACGCAGCAGTTGCTCCTTGTCCATAAGTCAAACTTTTGAAACGTGCTGAACGGTCTTCGCATCCAACCCAAACTCCAGTTACCAAGTTTGGAACCATTCCCATAAACCAACCATCAGATTGATTTTGAGTTGTACCGGTTTTACCTGCAATAGGATTTGTAAACATGTATGGATAACCTGTCCAACGATTGTCTCCACTTCCGCCGCCTTGAGTACGTAAACGTACACCAGAACCACTTTCTGTTACCCCTTGAAGTAATTTGATTACTGCAAAAGCAATATCTTTATTTAAAACGTCATGAGATTCTGGAATTGGTTCGTAAATAACCTCTCCACTTTTGTTTTCAATTCGGCTTAAAAACTGTGGTTTTACATAAACTCCCTGGTTCGCAAATGTACTATATGCCGCAACCATGTCTTCAACTGTAATATCTACAGCTCCCAATGCTATTGAAGGCTGAACTGGAATTTCTGTTTTTACTCCTAATTTCTTAGTCAATTCTACAACAGCTTCTGGACTAGTTCTATCAATTAATTTAGCTGAAACTGTATTGATAGAAGCTGCTAGAGCTTGTTTTAAAGTTACCATTCCGCGGTATCTGTAATCTGAGTTTCTTGGTTCCCAGTCTTCTGTTACGTGGTGACGTCCTTTATGAATCATGAAAGGTCCATCCAAAATAGAATCACATGGAGACATATTTAATTGTTCAATAGCTGTTGCGTAAACGAAAGGCTTGAAAGTCGAACCAACTTGTCTTGCTCCTTGTCCTACGTGATCGTATTGGAAATATTTGTAATTGATTCCTCCAACCCAGGCTTTAATTGCTCCAGTCTGAGGCTCCATTGACATTAAACCAGATTGCAAAAAGTGTTTGTAATAGCGAATAGAATCAAGCGGTGTCATAATCGTATCGCGTTCCCCTTTCCATGTAAAAACACGCATTTTTGTTTTTACTTTGAATGAAGCAATGATATCATCTTCGCTTTTATCCATATCTTTCATCTGAGCCCAACGAACAGAATTTTTCATTGCCTGCATCATGATTCGGTCCGTTTCTGCTTGTGTAATATTCACGAAAGGAGCATTTTTATTATTTTTCATGTCAATAAAAAATTGTTCCTGCAGATTTTTCATGTGTGCCGCAACAGCTTCTTCCGCATATTGCTGCATTCTAGAATCTATCGTTGTATAGATTTTAAGACCGTCTTTGTAAATATCATATTCCGATCCGTCAGGTTTTTTGTTTTCAGTAACCCATTTTTTCATGTAATCACGAAGATACTCTCTAAAATAAGTTGCCATACCTTCACGGTGGCTTTCTAATTTAAATTTCAAAGTAATTGGTAAAGCTTGAAGTCTTTCTTTTTCAGATTCTGAAATCATTTTTGCTTTTGCCATTTGAGACAAAACCACATTACGACGGTTTTTTACTCCCTGCGGATTTCTTACTGGATTGTATAAACCTGAGTTCTTGAACATTCCAACCAAAATGGCCGATTCGTCTACTGTCAAGTCTTTCGGCTCTTTAGAGAAATAAGTCTGAGCTGCAGAACTTACACCAACAGAGTAATTTCCGAAATCATAGACGTTACAGTACATCGCCAAAATTTCATTCTTCGTGTATTGTCTTTCTAGACGAATGGCGATAATCCATTCTTTAATTTTTTGAACAATTCTAAACGGTAAAAACTTAGACCCTTCACCGTGAAACAATTGTTTTGCAAGCTGTTGTGTCAATGTACTTGCTCCTCCATTTGTTCCTAAAGTGAAAACTGCTCTTAAAGTTCCGCGTCCATCAATTCCTGAATGTTCGTAGAAACGTGCGTCTTCAGTTGCAACAAGTGCTTCAACCAAATTTTTAGGTAAATCTGAATATTTAAGCTGAGATCTATTGGTTTTGAAATATTTACCAATTACCACTCCATCAGAAGAGATAATTTCAGTAGCAAGATTTGAATCTGGATTTTCTAAATCTTCAAAGGAAGGCATAGAACCAAATAATCCCCAAGAAGCAAATAAAAAGAAAGCTAAAACTCCAAGTAAAGAGTAGGCAAAAATTCGCCAAAATTTCTTTTTGTAATAATTGATATCCTTAACGGTATTGGATTGATTGTTTTTTTTAGCAGCCATATTATTTATCTAATCTTTTTGTTCTATTCTAAAACCAACGTCTGTAATTCCTTCTAAAGCTTCAACACCAGGAATTTTACCTGATTGTCTTACCGCTTGTTTGATGTGAACTTTATAATTTCCTCTAAACTTCACATCTTCTTTGTAATAAAGCTTACTTTCTTTTATATCTGAAAATCCGTTTCCTAATAAAGTTCCGTCTGGCTCAGCCATTTGGTATTCTAAGGTATCCACTTTTGTAAATCCGTTTGGCATTTCCATTGAAACAATCAAAAACAAATTATTAAACGGATAATTGTTATTGTCTCGTATGTTTACAAATGCATTATATTTTTTTGTAGAATCTAAAACTGGCAGATCAAAAGTTATAATACTGTCTTTATGCCAAGCACTTCCCACAGATTTATACTCATCGAATACTCTTTTTTTATCGCAAGAAAAAAGAAGTATCGCAGCCAAAAGAAGAATTCCGCTATTTTTTATTCTCATTTTTAGTATTCGTTATTGGTTTTCTAGGTTCAGCCGGTTTATTTTCATTTGAATTTTGCTTATTCGGATTGTTTGGCTTGTTCGAATTTTGCTTTTTCTTATGATTTGGCTTGTTTGGATTGTTTGGATTGTTTGGTTTAGCCACATTTCCGTTATTCGCATTACCATTATTCGGATTATTATTTCCAGCTGGTTTAGCGTTATTAGCATTTTTTTCTTGCTGTGGTTTCACTGGAGCAACAACACCAGCCGCCTCTGCATTTTGCTTACGTTTGCGATTTGGTTTTTTCTTTCTTTTTGGCTGATCAAAACGAGTTAAACTTTCTTGACCCATAGCGTTATTGAAGTCTTTTTCAGGCTCTGAAGTAACCTCAACAGCGAAATCTTCTAAAGAAGAAACTTTATTTTTCTGCTTGTTTTCAGCAATAATTTCTTTTACCTGATCAATTTTTAAAACATGCCAGTTTGCGAAGTTATTGGTGTAAGCAAACCACATTAATCCTTTAAAAATATCTTGTTTTTGGCAGACAGCATCTCCTTTTTCAGTGATCAATTTTGTATCATAATCAGGAAAATCTTTTAATGCGTCCATGTAAGTATCTAACTCATAGTTCAGACAGCATTTTAATTTCCCACATTGTCCCGCTAATTTCTGCGGATTCAATGATAACTGCTGATAACGGGCTGCAGAAGTATTCACACTTCTGAAATCGGTTAACCAAGTCGAACAGCAAAGTTCACGTCCGCAAGAACCAACTCCACCTAAACGAGCCGCTTCCTGACGGAAACCAACTTGTTTCATTTCTACTCTAGTACTGAATTCTTTAGCAAAATCTTTAATCAGCATTCTAAAGTCAACACGATCGTTTGCTGTGTAGTAAAAAGTCGCTTTTGATCCGTCACCTTGGAACTCAATATCAGAAATTTTCATTTCCAGTTTGTGCTGAATCGCCAATTCACGTGCGCGAACCTTCATTGGCTCTTCACGATCACGCGCTACAGACCAAATATCGATATCTTTTTGAGATGCTTTTCTGTAAATTTTTGGAACCTCGTTACTTTCGTAATTCACCCCTTTTTTCTTCATTTGAATTTTAACTAATTCTCCTGTAAGAGTCACAATTCCAATATCATGTCCTGGCGAAGCAACAGTTGCTACAATATCGCCAATACTTAAAGTTAATTTCTCTGAATTTCTAAAAAATTCCTTACGTCCGTTTTTAAAACGAACCTCAACACAATCAAAAATTGCCTCTCCATTAGACGGGCTCATGTTTGAAAGCCAGTCAAAAACCGTCAATTTATTGCAGCTATCGGTGCCGCAAGTCCCATTATTTTTACAACCTTTTGGTGCGCCACCGTCTGAGGTTGAACAACTTGTACATGCCATAATTATATATGTAGTGCTGCCAGAATGCAGCTTAAGTTCATAAACGTTTGATCGGTAAAGATAGTATTTTTTTTATTTGGCTATTTATAGATTAGTTGTAAAGGGTTGTTAAATAAAAAATCCTATTAACCATCAGAAGAATAAAGCATCCATTTTTAATTGTAAATCATCTTATTCTACTATTTAAATAACTTTTACAGGCAATACCCTTCCGTCAATTGAAAGTACTTTTGCACATCGAAATAACCTATAAAAAATTAAAAAAATGCTAATAATTTTTGGAACAAAATCATACGGTAAAATAATAAAGAAAGGCTCATTTAATTGCTTTAGATGTTCTAACGAAAGAAACTATAATTTAATACGTTATAAAAAACATTTTGCTTTATTTTTTATTCCATTAATACCTCTTGGAAACAATGGTGACATTTTAGAATGTGAATCTTGTAAAACCCAATTTGATCCTCGTTCTGTTTTATCAGTTGCTGAATATAATTATAATATGCCAATTACTGGAGATTTTGAACAAATAGCATCTATAGGAAAAAGAATTGGTAGTTATATTGTAGATCTTATTATTCTAGCAATATTAAACCTTCCTTTAGCTGTTTTTATAAGCCCATATTTACCCGACTACTTTCACAATAGATTCCATTTGGTATTTTTACCTATGTGGGTAATTTATTTCTTTTTGATGGAAATGTTATTCAAAGCAACAATCGGAAAAAAACTAATGCGTATTAAAACGATTTCTGATAATGAGGAAAAACCTGTAAGTATAACTCGTTATTTTTTAAGAAGCATTGTAAAATGTATTCCATTGGTGAACATAATTTTATTATTTAACGACAAACATAAAGGTCTTCATGATTTTATCGCAAATACAATTGTAATTGAAAAATAATAATGATTTTGTATTTTAAAAAAATAAAATAGAATGGACAAAAAAGACATAAAACTTCTCGAAAAGCTTTTTAATGAAGCTGAATATAAAAGTATTGACTCAATAAAATCTGAATACATTAAAGTTTATAAAGAATTTAAAGATGATTTAGGAGGCCAAACACCCGAACATTTAAAAGGATTAAAAAATTATGAATTGTTACTTAAAATTTTACTTTACTCAGACATATATCCTGTTTTAAATATCGGAATATATAACTCATTTAAAACTAATGATTTTGTATTACTAAATGATTGTTTGTTTTCATATAATCGACTGAGATTTACACTAGATAATGAATCAGGATATGATCATTGTATATATATGACTAAGGTTATTGAGTGCTTTGCAGGCAATGACATTGATTTTATAAAAAAAATGTTTGCAGAAGAAAATGGTTTGACTAAAAAAGGTCATAAATTTAATGTTTGTTGTAGTAATCTCATTATTTCAATGTTGTACAAGAATTCCATTTGGCTTGAACAAAGCATTGCTATTACTGAAAAATATATTAAACAAAAAATTAGCAATTTTGATAAAGCTGTATGAAATTACTTATTATCACTTGCAAAATGTAACGAAGAAGATGCAACTCAATTTCTTAATGAAGTTGCCCAATCTTACAAAAAAGCAAATTGGATTCATGATTTTAAAAATCCCTTTCTAAAAGTATTTGGATTATTCGTTCATGGATTATACAACTTAGCTTATTACACATTGCCAAAAGCAAATTTTGAAAAAATTGAAACTCCACAACATACCGTTTTCTGGGATAAATTTTCTCATTTTACAATTGAAAATAATTTCAAAAAAGGAAATGCCTTCATAACTTTTGAAAATGAACTTATCAGTTTAAATGAGTTATTTAACGAATAAAATGCCATAAAAGAAAAACCCTATTCTGCTAAATGCAAAATAGTTTTTTTTGTTATTTTCTATTTCTAAAGCATTAGCGAGAATAACTGATTTTTTTTAGCATTAAAAAATCCGTTTTCATTTTGGAAACTTTAATGTCTTTAAAATAAAATTTGTCTTATTGTATTATTTAATAGTCTTTTAGTAGTAAAAAATAAAATTCAGGAACGTGACTTTTGCCAGAATTTATACTTGTTAAAAATCAACAAATATAAAAGCTAAAATAAGTACTAACTTCCTAATTAAACTGTTTTGCAAAATATTACACATCTTAAATTTAATGTTTTAAAAATTTTCTTTATTGTCATTCTTTTTTTTGCAACTTTTAAAATCAATGCACAATCTTCTGAAGTAACAACTTCGTGGTCAAATAATATTCTTACAATTACAGTTCCAAATGGAGTTGGTGAATTTGATTATAAAATTGAAGTAGAAGGAAACTGTGATGTAACGACTGGTAAAATCATTCCAACACCAAAGCCGGCTGATATTGTTACTACTCAAACTATCTGTGAAGGAGAATCATATATCTGGCCAGCAAACAATACAAACTATACAACTGCACAAAACGGGCTAAGAATTTCTAATGACGGATGCACAGCTGACCAAGTTTTAAACCTGACAGTTAATGAAGAAGTTGTTATAACGCAGATAGCATTTGTAACATGTACAGAAAAAGTATATAACAACATGATCGTTAACGAGGTGACCAAAGGAGAAGTAACGGGCATAGGAACACCTGCAGGATTACCTTCTGGTCTTTCTCTCGTTTGGTCAGCTTCAGACAACACTATTAGACTTAATGGTTCAGCAACAGAATTGGGCTCTTTTTGGTATAGTGTTCCTTTAATAAGCCAAGGTTGCGGAACTCAAACAGCAATAGGGCAAATTGTTGTAAATGAAAAACCAGAAGATATAATTACTAACAAAACAATTTGTGAAGGAGAGACCTATACTTGGCCAGCAAATGGAGCTACATATTCTACATCAAAGATTAGACTAAGAACAAAGAATTTATGCGAAGCAGATGAGGTATTAAATCTAACTGTTATTCCTAAACCTGATAAAATTACAACTTATAAAACAATATGTGCAGGAGAAACATACACATGGATTGAAAACGGAATAACCTACAATACTCCGGGAACTTATACTAAAACAAATGATGGTTGCACAGCCGATCAGGAGTTGATTTTAAACGTAAATGCTAAACCTGCTGATATTTTTACTTATGAAACTATCTGCCAAGGCGAAACATACATATGGGCTGCGAACAATACCAGTTACACAACCGAGCAGAATGGTCTTATGATTTCTAATGACGGATGCACAGCCGATGAGGTATTATTCCTGACAGTTATGCCTAAACCTGACGATATCGTAACCAACAAAACAATCTGCGCGGGAGAATCTTATCTATGGACAGCAAACAGCACAAGATATACAACCACTCAGAACGGACTTAGAATTTCTAATGACGGATGCACTGCTGATCAAGTATTGAATCTGACTGTAACACCTAAACCTGCTGACGTTGTAACTACTGCATCGATATGTCCTGGCGATAAATTCATTTGGCCAGCAAATGGTGTTGAATACAGTACCGCTCAAAGCGGAGTCAGAATCAAAAATAACGGATGTGTGGCAGATCAAGTATTGATTTTAACGGTTAAAGAAAAGCTTATTATAACACAGTCAGCATTTGGAACATGTATTGGAGAAGTATTTATCGATAAGACCATTAGCACAGTAACTTCAGGAATAGTTACAGGTATTGGAACACCAGTTGGATTACCTTCAGGTCTTTCTCTTATTTGGTCAGCTTCAGACAATACAATTAAACTTAATGGTTCACCAACAGAATTAGGTAATTTTTGGTTTACTGTTCCCTTAATAACGGAAAACTGTGGCAAGCAAGAAGCAAGTGGAAATATTGGCGTATATCCAAAACCACAAGATATAGTCACTAACAAAACAATATGCTCGGAGAAGACTTATACATGGCCAGCTAATGGAATAACTTATTCTACATCACAAAACGGATTAAAAATAGTTAATGACGCATGCACGGCAGATCAAGTATTGAATCTGACTGTAACTCCTAAACCTGCGAAAATTACAACTTCTAAAACAATATGCGCAGGACAAACATATACCTGGATTGAAAACGGAGTAACATACAGCACTGCGGGAACTTATTCTAAAACTAATAGCGGATGTATTGCAGATCAGGAATTGGTTTTAACCGTAACTGCAAAACCTGCAGATGTCGTAACCAACAAAACAATCTGTGCTGGAGAATCATATCTATGGACGGCAAACAATACAAGCTATACAACTGCACAGAGCGGGCTTAGAATTTCTAATGACGGATGTACGGCTGACCAAGTCTTAAACCTGACAGTTACTGCTAAGCCTACGAAAATTACAACTTCTAAAACAATATGTACAGGACAAACATACACATGGATTGAAAATGGAATAACATACAGCACTGCGGGAACTTATTCTAAAACAAACGACGGATGTATTGCCGATCAGGAATTGATTTTAACCGTAACTGCAAAACCTGCCGATGTCGTAACCAACAAAACAATCTGCGCTGGAGAATCATATATTTGGATAGCAAACAATACAAGTTATACAACCACACAGAACGGGCTTAAAATAGTTAATGATGGATGTACGGCTGATCAAGTTTTAAACCTGACAGTCACTTCCAAACCTGCAAAAATTACAACTTCTAAAACAATATGCGCAGGACAAACATACACATGGATTGAAAATGGAATAACCTACAGCACTGCGGGAACTTATTCTAAAACAAACAGCGGATGTATTGCCGATCAGGAATTAGTTTTGACCGTAACTCCAAAACCTGCAGATGTTGTAACCGACAAAACAATCTGTTCGGGAACAGCATATAAGTGGAGCATTGACGGTAAAATTTATACCGATTCTGGAACATTTAAAAAAATTAATGATGAGTGTACCGCAGATCAGGTGTTAAAGCTGACAGTTACTTCCAAACCTGCAAAAATTACTACTTATAAAACAATATGCGCAGAACAAACATACACATGGATTGAAAACGGAATAACCTACAGCACTGGGGGAACTTATTCGAAAACAAACGACGGATGCACAGCCGATCAAGAATTGGTTTTAACCTTAACTCCAAAACCTGCAGATGTCATAACCAACAAAATAATCTGCGCGGGAGAATCATATCTATGGACAGCAAATGGCACAAGCTATACAACTGCACAAAATGGACTTAGAATTTCTAATGACGGATGTACGGCTGATCAAGTTTTAAACCTAACAGTTACTTCCAAACCTGCGAAAATTACAACTTCTAAAACAATATGCGCAGGACAAACATATACCTGGATTGAAAACGGAGTAACATACAGCACTGCGGGAACTTAT
>Ga0160502_100686_pt1 | contig 15136 bp, 11 predicted proteins | sample DIDnMG_14_FD_108237 | JGI IMG/M metagenome (GOLD analysis project Ga0160502, IMG submission 108237) | Enriched soil microbial communities from UW Madison campus, WI, USA - DID2933_E24_Xylan MG | ecosystem: Environmental > Terrestrial > Soil > Unclassified | place: USA: Madison, Wisconsin... | reverse complement strand
TTTTGGAATAATTGCGATTTTAGTATTAATTGCTGGTGAAAAAATCGCTCCTCAATTGCCTGTTGCTATTCTAATTGTGATTTTGTCGATTATTCTCATTTCTGCAACATCATTAAAAGACGCTGGATTTATAACAGTTGGATTTATTCCAACAGGACTTCCAGAGTTTCATATTCCTGCTCTTCGAGTTCGAGATGTTGAAGGAGTTTTGCCACTTGCAATGGCTTGTTTTTTATTATCATATATCGAAAGTGTTTCTGCTGGTCGAACATTGGCACAAAAAAATGGATATGTTATAAATCCGCGTCAAGAGCTTTTGGCACTTGGAGTTGCCAATGCCGCTGTAGCACTTGGACAAGGCTATCCTGTCGCGGGAGGCTTGTCGCAATCAGCAGTAAATAATTCCGCAGGTGCAAAAACACCGTTATCACTTTTGTTTGCTTCGGCGACAATTGCCTGTTGTCTTTTGTTTTTAACAGGATATCTTCAAAATTTGCCAACGGTAATTCTGGCATCGATTGTTCTTGTGGCTATAAGAGGTCTTTTTGATTTCAAAGAAATGCAACATCTTTATAAAATAAACAAACAAGAATTTGCCGTTGTTATGATTGCGCTTGCGGGAGTACTTATTTGGGGAATTCTTGCTGGAGTATTACTTGCTACTTTGGTAACTTTATTGTTGTTGTTAAAAGCTGCATCAAAACCAAATGTTGCATTTTTGGGCAGAGTTCCTGGAACGAGACAGTATACAGATCTGAAAAGACATCCCGATAATGAAAAGATTGAAAACGTATTGATTGTTAGAGTAGAATCTTCAATATTTTATTTTAATGTCGAGTATATCAAAGAACAAATTTGGGGAAAAATCTATAGTGAATCGATTCCTTTAAAAACGGTAATATTAGATCTAAATTCTTCTCCAAGAATTGATATTGCTGGAGTTCGTTTTTTAAAAAATTTGTTTCTTGATTTACGTGAAAAGAATATTGACTTAAAAATTACCGAAGCCCGTTCGGATGTTCGTGATAGTCTTCGCAAAGAAGATATTGAATCACTTGTCGGACATATAAGTCGTTCGGTTTCTGTAGATGATGTAGTTATGAATGTTACACAAAACAAGTAATCGCTTAATTATAAGTAACGAAAGTTAAAGTGTTTTGATAGTTGGATTTCTTTAATTGAAAGTTAAAAGGAGCATTTAATATCTGATAGATGTTAAAAAAATCAGATAATTGAGGAAATAGAATTTTTAATCTCAAAATAAACCCTAAATTTGCCGCAGATTTTAAAGAAAATCTAAAAAATCATATATTCTTAACTTAAAACTGTTTATAGCATGCAACTGTATAACACTTTGAGCGCAGAAGAAAGAGCCATCATGATCGATGATGCAGGTAAACAACGTCTTACGTTGTCTTTCTATGCGTATGCCAAAATTCAAGATCCACAAAAATTTCGTAATGATTTATTCGTAGCCTGGAATGCCCTTGATGCATTAGGCCGAATTTATGTTGCCAACGAAGGTATAAATGCTCAAATGAGTGTTCCTGCCGAAAATTTTGAAGCTTTTAGAGAAACGCTTGAAGCTTATGATTTCATGAAAGGTATACGATTGAATGTTGCTGTAGAACAAGACGATCATTCATTTTTAAAATTGACTATCAAAGTACGCCACAAAATCGTTGCTGACGGTTTAAATGATGATACTTTTGATGTAACTAATATTGGCGTTCACCTGAAAGCCAAAGAATTCAACGAAATCCTTGATGATCCTAATACAATTGTTGTAGATTTTAGAAATCACTACGAAAGTGAAGTTGGACATTTCAAAGGTGCAATTACTCCAGATGTTGAAACTTTCAGAGAGAGTTTGCCAATTATCAACGAACAGCTTAAAGATCACAAAGACGATAAAAATCTGGTAATGTATTGTACTGGAGGAATTCGTTGCGAAAAAGCAAGTGCTTATTTTAAACACCAAGGTTTCAAAAATGTGTATCAATTAGAAGGTGGAATCATCAACTATGCGAAACAATTGAAAGAAGAAGGTTTAGAAAGTAAGTTTATTGGTAAAAACTTCGTGTTTGATAATCGTCTAGGCGAAAGAATTACAGATGATATTATTTCGCAATGCCACCAATGCGGAAAACCTTGTGATAACCACACCAACTGTGAAAACGATGGTTGCCATTTATTATTTATTCAATGTGATGAATGTAAAGCGGCAATGGAAAACTGTTGTTCTACAGAATGTTTAGAAATCATTCACATGCCTTTAGTTGACCAAGTTCGTTTGAGAACTGGAAAACAAGTTGGAAATAAAGTATTCCGAAAAGGAAAATCTGAAAATCTAAAATTCAAACATTCAGGCGAATTGCCAGAGACTGCTTTGGCAACTGCGCAAAAACCAGCTGACATCCGTCAGAAAATAAAAGTAAAAAAAGTACTTCTTGGAAAAGCTGAACATTATTATGTAAAAGCGCAAGTTGGACAATTCACTATAGAAAATCAAGAATTAAATAGCGGTGATAAAATCCTTATTTCTGGTCCAACAACTGGAGATCAGGAATTGATTTTAGACAAAATCATTGTTAACGGAGCAGAAACTCAATCTGCTAAAGTTGGTGATAAGGTTACTTTTGAGGTTCCATTTCGTATTCGTTTGTCAGATAAATTGTATAAAATTGTAAATTAGCAAAATTTTTATGCTAATTTATTTATGTCACAATCGTTTACCAAATTATGGATTCATGTAATTTGGGCTACCAAAAACCGTAAGGATCTGATTGATTTTTCAATTGAGAAAACTCTCTATGATTACATTTGGCAAGAGTTAACAGAACTTGGTTGCCCAGTTAGAATCATTAATGGAATGCCAGATCATGTGCATGTTTTATTTTTACAAAATCCACAAAAAACGATCACTGATATTGTAAAGCAAATCAAAGGAAGTTCTTCCCATTTTATGAATAGAGGAGAATTTATCCTTGAAAAATTTGCGTGGCAAACTGGTTTTGGTGCTTTCTCTGTCAGCGAATCTCAGTTAAATGCTGTTTACAATTATATTAAAAATCAAAAACAACATCATCTTAAGAAAAATGGACAAGATGAATTTGATGTGTTTGTAAAATTGCATGGATTCGGAGATAAATGATCGCTTTAGATACGTTTCCCGTGGTTTAAACCACGGGCTATATTTGAAAAAATATAAGTAAAGAAAACATAGCCTGCGGTTTCAACCGCAGGAACACAACGGATATCCGCAGCGATTATGTTTTGTGCAATTGAAATTGCAATGTCTAACGATACGTTCCCCGTGGTTGAAACCACGGGCTATATTTCAAAAAGCAGATCGAAAGGGAAAAACATAGCCTGCGGTTTCAACCGCAGTAACATAAAGAATGTCCATAACGGTTATACGCTTTACAAGATTTCACTTTCGGCTGTTATTTAAGATGCTTGCCTAACAATATATTTCCCGCGGTTTCAATCGTGGGTTATGTTAATCTGCTACAAATAATTTTTAAAATATAGACTATGATATAAATCATAGGAATCTAATCTATGCCCACATTATTTTTGTCATTTGAATAATAAATCAAAAATGACAATTAACAATACAATTGAACTCATGGCTCCCGCTGGAGATTTTGAGTCACTTCAGGCTGCCTTAGATAATGGCTGTGATTCTGTATATTTTGGTGTTGAACAACTCAACATGCGTGCAAGATCGACAGTGAATTTTACTATCGAAGATTTAAAAGAAATTGCCAATCGCTGCGAAGCAAAAAATGTTCGAAGCTATCTGACTTTAAACACAATTATTTACGATCACGATTTATCTGTCGTAAAAACATTATTGACTAAAGCCAAAGAAGCGAATGTAACTGCAGTAATTGCATCCGATCAAGCAGTAATCGCAATGGCAAGATCGATCGGAATGGAAGTTCATATTTCAACCCAATTGAACGTTACCAATATTGAAACCATTAAATTCTACAGTTTATTTGCCGATACGATGGTTTTAAGCCGAGAATTGAGTTTACGTCAAGTAAAGAAAATCACGGAACAAATAGAGAAAGAACAAATCAAGGGGCCGAACGGAAATTTAGTAGAAATCGAAATTTTTGGTCACGGGGCTTTGTGTATGGCCGTTTCAGGAAAATGCTATTTAAGTCTGCATTCGCATAATTCATCTGCGAATCGTGGCGCATGCAAACAAAACTGCCGAAAAAAGTATACTGTTATCGATCAGGAAACGGGTTTCGAAATCGAACTGGATAACGAATACATGATGTCACCTAAAGATTTATGTACAATCGACTTCTTAGATCAAGTAATTGATTCTGGAATTCAGGTTTTAAAAATCGAAGGACGAGGACGTGCGCCAGAATATGTGGCAACTGTCATTAAAACGTATCGTGAAGCAATCGATGCCTATTATGATGGCACTTTCTCAAAAGAAAAAACCGCAATTTGGATGGGAGCTTTAAATACGGTTTACAATCGTGGTTTTTGGTCAGGCTATTATTTGGGACAAGAATTAGGTGAATGGAGTGATATTCCAGGATCTGCAGCAACTCAAAAGAAAGTTTATGTTGGAAAAGGAACGCATTATTTCCCAAAAGCAGAAGTTGGACAATTCAAAATTGAAGCTTACGATATTAAAGTCGGAGATAAAATTTTGGTAACAGGTCCAAGTACAGGTGCTCAGGAAATGATTATCGACGAAATGTTTGTGAACGATCTTACGGCAGAAAAAGCAACAAAAGGAGACGATTGTACTTTCAAACTTCCGTTTAGAATCAGAATGTCGGACAAATTATATAAAATTGTTGAGTCATAATGGTTATTATTACTTTACAAAGAGACAAATGCATTGGCTGTAATTATTGCGTTGAAATGGATCCAGTTCATTTTCAAATGTCAAAAAAAGACGGTAAATCGGTATTGCTTCATTCGCAGAATGCAAAAGGCTTTTTTACTTTAAAATCACCAAATCATACAATTGTCGAAAGTTGTGAGTTGGCCGCAAAAGCTTGTCCAGTGAAGATTATTACGGTTAAGGAAACATAATAAGATTTTAGAAATAATAATAAAAAGACTTTCCTAGAGAAAGTCTTTTTATTGATTTTTATTTTATGTTCAATGTTTACGCAAATTTCAAACGTCCTTACAGGACGTAATTGAATACCGTAATTTTTTTTTCTACCGATAAAACGTTCCTACGGAACGAGAAAAGAAATATAGATTTTGTTCCATAGGAACATTTCATTGATAGTCCAAATCGATTAAAATGTTATTTACGTTCCTATGGAACGTTTGATTTTCATTTATAATTTCGTTTTTTCAAATTATTCTTCTGAAAATTCAAGTTCATCAAAATCTTTAATTTCAGATAATTTCAGAAGTTTGTTTTTGCTGATTTTAGTTTCGGTTTTTTCAAAAATTTCATCACCGTCGTATGTGTTTTCGTTTACGTTCTGGTTTACAATCTTTTTTCGAGTAAGGAAATTGATGCTAGTTTCTGTTAGTACAATTGGTCCGTGATTACTACTTGCATCATAACCAATGAGTTCAAAATCCGAATTTTGATACCTGAAAGTGTAACTCCAATAACCGTATCTTCCGTGAGCATAGTTTATGTACAATTTTCCGTTTTTTATTTCAAGGTCAAGTTCTGGGGCATAATAAACACCACCTTCTTCATTTTCGGAAGAAAAACAGCTGTAATTTTTAGCAGCTAATTCATAACCACCATTTTTGTTTAATAATGCTATAATTCCTCTGCGATTTCTGTCTAATTCTCCACGATATTCATGTTGAATTACTTTGCTTTGATCTGTTCCTTTAATCATTAGAACACAATCTTCCAGTCCATCTTTATTAAAATCGCCTTTAATTGTATCAAAAGGAACATATCCTTTCGGAATAAAGTCTTCAGGCTTTTTCTTTATTTCGATTGAAGTTGTGTCTCCTTCAAAAACTTCTGGAACAGTCGGAATTTCTGAAACCTGACCAGATTGGGTTTTTTCTTTGGTTTTGTTACAACTTGAAAATCCAATAAGGATTAAGATACTGACTGTAAAAAGTAGGTTTCTAATCATAATAGTTTTTTTATCTTTTGTAATTTGGTTTGCTTAGCAAAATGGGCGTCGCATTTGCAAGAACCCATTTAGTAGCGAGTTCGCATAAAAAATTAAGATCATCTGTTTCTCCGTCTCCATTTTTGCGAATATCTTTTATAATTAAATCTGCTTTTGCAAGTTCATTATCAGAAAGTGAATTATTTGAAGACAAATGGATAAAAAAAGCATCTAGCATTTTTTTAAAATCGATATTCCAATTTCCACCGCCATTTCTATATATTTCATCTCTTACTTTTCCCGCAATACGTACCACTTCGCCTTGTACGGTTTTTGAACTGCCGCTAGATGGTATTAAGAGTTCCCATAGTTCTTCATACTGTTTTTCCCAAGTTGTTCCTGTTACAAAAATTGGCGATTCGCCATCATGTAGAATTCGTCTTTTTACAGGCGGAACATTATACATTTTATAAAGTTCACTTAATGCATTGTCTGTCTCTTCTAAATAATCTTTATTGAAATTTTCTCGATGAAATTCAAAATCTTCTCCTTTTCGGATGACAGCATCTTTCATAGTTTGAGTTATTTCGCTGTTAGACTTTAAAAGTATTTTTGATATTTCGGCCAAATTTGGAAGGTCAATGTTGCTTGCTCTAATCAACGCTCTTTCTAAAGGAGTTTGTTTGTAGTTATTCAAAACATTGATATCTGCTCCATATTCAATCAGTTTTTTAACGGCATCTGTATTAAAACCGCTTCCAGCAGCAAAATGTAAAGGTGTATCTCCATAATTGTCTCTTGCATGTACATTTGCACCGAGTTCTAATAAAGTTGAAACCTTGCCAGTACGCATCATTGCGTTTTGATGTAATGCCGTACGGATATAAGTATCAACGGCTTCTAAATCTGCACCATTTTGAACTAGCCAATGTATAAGCTCATCAGGAATACTCCAAAAGCTTAATGCTGTTGTTTTTCCGTAGCCGCCCCTTGCATCCAATTCACAAGTTTCAAATACCGCTTTTAACGCTTCAATGTCTTTCTTTTCAATTAATTCGTTAAAATTCTTCGGAAGTGTTTTCTTTTTCTTTGCCATTATTCTTATTACTTTTTAAAATCTTTGATCAAGATATTTGATTTCAAATACCTATTTTAGCATTGATATCATGTTTATCTATATAAGCTTGTGCAACATTCATCAATTTGGTAAATTTTGCATCAATTTCGCTTTGTGTTGATGCGTCGAAATCGGCAATTGCTTTTTGTATTTGTTCAGGCGAAGCTTTTTCGTCTTTTAGTTTAGCAATTGGCAAATAACCTTCCTTTTGTTTGGCAATCGCATAAGCGAATAAATCTTTTGATGCCTGAAGAAGTTCTTTATTGTCATCGTCTTCAGCTATATCTTTAATAGTTTGAAAACGAGTTTCTAAATTGGTAATATCATATTTAAAAGCATCGTAGTAAGAAGACGGAACCATCTTTTTTTGGTTTTCATCATAAATCTGTGCTTCAGATTGCAGTTTTTCATTGATTTCCTTACTTCCAAAACGAGATAATAAATTCGAATTTAAAACAGCTATTTCAAAGGTTTTTTCTGGCGAAAGATTGGTACATGAAGTAGAAACTAAACTTCCGGCGATTAATACTAAGAATAGAATTGTGGTATTTAAGATTTTTTTCATTTTTAAATTCATTTTATTATTTATCCTTTTAAAATTTTACTTTTTTCACTTTCGAATTCTTCTGAAGTTAAAATTCCAGCATCCAAAAGTTCTTTCAAATCTAATAAAGCTTTCTTTTTGGTTTCCATTGAATTTGAAGCGTCTGCTATTGAAGTTTTAGTTTGTGTAGTTTGGATTGGATTTACAACTGTTCCCGAAGGCGCATATTTTAAAATCAATTCTGTAATTTCATTAAAGCTTTTTACGTTTGAATAATCAATTGCTTTTTGCTCTTTCACATTTACAATAGAAGCATCGGCTTTATTATCCAATAGATATTTTACAACATCTTTCTTTCCGTTGGCTGCGCTGTAATGTAAAGGCGTATTTCCAGATTCGTCCTGAATGTTGATGTTTGCTCCAGCTTCGATAAGCAATTTTACCATACTCAGATTACCTTTTTTGGTTGCTATGTGTAGAAGACTTTCTCCGCCATAATTATAAGAACTGTTTAATGTAAAACTAGATTCGTTAGAAATATTAGTAGCGCTGACAATCCAATCCAAATAATCATTCATAGATGAGGTATCGCCCGCAACAGGTTTACTGTAATTTACATCAACTCCATTTTCTAAAAATAAAGAGACAATCTCCTTTTGATTATTCGCGCAGGCGTACCAAATTGGAGAATATCCATTATTACTTGAAGTAAATACATCTGATCCTCTTTCAATCAATAATTTAGCTAACATTCTGTTGGTTTCGTAGCAAGCAATCAATAGTGCATTTTCACCAGAATGATTCGTATGGTTTATATTAGCGCCGTTGTCTAAAAGCAAAGTTACCATCGGAATCGATTTGGTATAACAAGCATAAAGTAATGGAGTATTTCCCTGTTTATCTGTTACATTAATATCGGCTCCATTGTCTAAAAGCAATTGAATGATTTCTCGATTTAGTTTTGCTGAAGCCAATAATAAAGGAGTTTCTCCATTGTTATTCAGTAAATTAACATCAACTCCACCTTGAAGCAACTTTGTTGCAATTTCGATTTGGGCCGTCTGAACGACTAAATGCAAGAGACTGTTTCCGTATTTATCATTTTTGGTAATGTCAGCACCATTTTCCAAAAGATACAGCGTCGTTTGTTTCTGTTTTTGAAGACAAGCAAAATACAAAGGCGTTTCTCCTTGATGATCTTCGTAGTTAATATCTGCACCATCTTCGGTTAGAACTTTTACGATATCAAGATAACCTCTATGCGCGGCATAATGAAGAGCTGTTCTTCCTTTTTCGTCGGTATATTTTACATCTACTTCTTTGTTCTGAAGCAGCAATTCGGCTATTTTTCTGTTGCCGTTTTCACAGGCAATTATAAATGACATTGACATGTATGTGGTATTTTAGTAAATGATTGTTTTTATTGTTTCATTAAAAGCTCAACTGTTTTAATTTTCAGGTTGTCTCCAGAGGCAAGCATCAAGGCCGTTTCGTCTTTATCATTTGTAATCGAAATATCTGCGCCCTGATCTAGTAATAATTTCACTTTTCGATAGGTTTCTTTTGCCATTTCTGCGTCGTAGTTGACATTGTAAGCGCAGACTTTATGCAAAATGGTATTTCCTTGATTGTCTTGTTCGTTCACATCTAAAGAAACATTCTCTAAAACCGATTTCAAGATATCCGATTTCTTTTCGACAATAAAATCAATTCCCGATTTGGGTTGTCCATAATATTGCGCGCAGAAATTCACATCTGCACCATCAGATAATAATCTTTCTAAAAAAGTTATATCGTTTGGAGAAGTAGAAACAGAACTGATGAAATTAGTAAACAAAGTTCGTCCGTCTTTATTCACAATATTAAAATCTGGAGAGGAGACTGATGCTAAAGCATCGTACATATCATACGAAAGCTGCTCTGCAACAGCATAATAAAAAGCGGTATTGTTTTGGTTGTCGGTTTCGTTGGCATCAGCACCGTTTTCTAGTAAAAATGAAAGAAGTTCTTTTCGATTTCTTTTAACTGCGCACATTAAGGGAGTAGTTCCAACAATATTTTTCTCGTTGATGTCAACGCCATTATTGATCAAAATGGTAATATATTCTTTTACTTTTTCTGGATCAAGACCATAAGTATTCAAAATGCTATAGATAAAATTTTCTCCTGCATTGTTCTTATACTGTGTATTAGCTCCAAAATCTTCAACTAAAACTTGAACTATTTTTGGCGAAATTCCTTTTTCAAGAAAATAACCAAGAAGAGTTTTATCGCTAATTTCGTCGTTAAGGTTATCCATTTTTGACATCAATTCTTTGAAAAAAGCAATTGATTCTTCGTCATCTTTTAAATATCGGGTTAAAGAACTAAAAATCGATTGGTCAAAACTGTCTAATTCATAAATGTCGGTTTCGATAAATCCGGCTTTAATTAGTCTTTCAATGAAATCAATTTCTTTGGCTTCGATAATTTTGGCTGATATTTGAGAAAAATTGTTTTTAAGATATTGATCGTTAAATTTTTCCCCGTTATTTAGGCATTCTCTGGCCTCGTCAAATTTTCCCTGAAAAAGGAAATTTTCAATCTGGTTTTGTGTTTGCATTTGAAATATATTTAAAAATGATGATAAGTTTTAATTGTAATTAGGCTTGTAATTGTTGGCTTCGCAAACCATGCTGTAAGATAAAACATAAAAATGAGAAATATATTTCAGGATAAAAATTAAAAAGAGGTTTTTGTGTTAAGAAATAGACCAAATAGAGATTTTAAGCTTTTTTTCTTCTGATTTTTTGAAAAAATAGAGGAAGAGTATATTTTAAAAGAAAACCCTATTTTGCAATGGAGAGCAGAAATAGGGTTTTCTTGTTATGGGATTTTTTTAGCAGTTTTTTACCCTGCTATATTTGCTGAACTTAATCCTGTCTTTATGTTTCCTGATAATTCTATTATATGTCCATAAAATATGTTATCGTCGTCATAATAAGCTATATAATCTCCTTCAAAAGTTATAACAAGTTCTGAAAGACTTATTCTTTTTATGAAATCATTTTCTGTTATTTCTTCATTTTCTTCTTCCAGCCAATCGTTTGCTAAATCAGTAAGTTGTTTTCCTGCAAATGTTCGAAATTCAAAATCTCGTTTTTCTTGTTCACTAAAAAATTGATTTAGTAGCTCTAACGTTTTGGTCCAACTATTTTGATCTTCAATATCAACATCCAAAGAAACTGAAATGTACTCATTAAGCCATTTAATTTCTCCAAAGAAACATGCATAATCTTTATTGAGTTCAAATTCTCCTAATTTTTCATCAACGATTTTTACAGGATTTCTATATTCTGTTAATATGGAAAGTAGTTCATCATTTTCAACATCTTCTTTTAGAACTTCAACAACCATAAAACGATTGTATGCAGACGGAAGCATTCCCTCTGGAACTATTTTATCAATAAGTTCTCGTACTTTAAGTTGATATATCGTTCCACTTTTAAAGTAGTAAGGAAAAGAAATGCCATTTTCATCTTCATCTTTATCTGATATTAGCCAATTAATGCGTCCGTCTTTATTTTTTAGCTCATTTGTATCTAAATCGATATAAGCTAAAAAATATTGGCAAGCGTCCCAAGAGTTGTAGAATTTAGCTGCTCCTCCCGATTTGTCACTTGTTAGTACAAGTATTTCTTTTTCTATGTTTTGGTATTTGCTTGAGTAAGCATTCCAATCTATATTGTCTGTAAACATATTCTTTTTTTGTGTTTTTAGGTTACAGTTTATATTCCTTACTCTAGCGCGAGTATCTTGATGTTTGTGTATTTATCCGCAAAAGTAGTTTTATAAAAAATTGAAAACGACCTCAATAAGTCATAAAACAAATAGAATAAGATTTTATTGAATTATATTTTAATAACGAACTGGATTTTGAGTACAAGGGCAATTACTAATTCCTTGAAAGAAGTCAAGACCAATGGTGACAACATGTGTTCCTGAATTGTAGGTTCCAATTTTGTTTAAAGATGCTTGGTAGGAATAACCAAAATAGAAATTAGATTTTTTAAAGCCAGCCATTGGCCCAACCATCAATGGCTCAAGAACCTGATCATTAAGGAAACGGTACGAAGCTCCTATCCAGAAATAATCATCATAGTTATTAAATTGACGATACTTAAAGTTTATATCAGTGCTGGAACGTTTATCGCTTTCAAATAGCTGAACATAGATTGAAGGTTCAAATTCGGTTCTGTTTTTAGTGTTTCCTCTAAAAATGTAACCCGTATAAACCTGATAATTTCTCAGTAAAGAAGGTTCTTCATGATAAAATTTATCGATGTTTTTGTTTAAGATATTGCCAATATTCAAACTAAGGTAAAAATCTTTGTTTCGATATAGAGTTCCTATATCAAAATTCATGTTTGAGAGACGGCGATTGTTTGTTATTGCTGGATCGTATGGATCAGAAATTCCAGTTCCAGAATTAAATTTGTCAATGTCAATTTTAAAAGTGTTGATATTGTATGAAATACCAAATGATAGATATTGTTTAGAATAATAATCTAGTGTTAAATGGTGTGCAAATGAAATTTTTGCGCCTGTTTGACGAGTGTTTCCATTTTTATCATTGTATAATGAAATTCCAACTCCAGAACGATCCAAAACTCTCATATCTGCATAGAAGGATTGATTGTCTGGAGCATCTTTGATTCCGACCCATTGTGTTAGTCCGTTGGCTCTTATTCTCAAATTGTCGCCAATGCCTGCATAAGTTGGAGATATAGAAAATGGATTATCTGCCAAATACTGCGTAAAAATGGGCAGATTTAATTCTTGGCTGTAACATCCAGTTACAGTCAAGAATAGATATATTAGGATGAATTTTTTCATTTGTTTAGTTTTAGGATAGCGAAATGGTATTAACTGTTTATCTGTAAAGTGTAAAATGACCAATAAATTCTCTATCATTATCAGTGTCATTAAGCTTTAAAACATACCAGTAATCTCCTGATGGAAGTTCTTTTCCTTCCAATTTTCCATCCCATTTATCATTTACTCCATATGATCCAATTTTACGACCGTATCTATCAAAGATTGAATAATTCAAATTTTTAAAAGAATTATTACATCCAGGGCCCCAGAAATCATTAATGCCATCACCATTTGGGGTGAAGTGCGTTGGTATACAGATGTCGATATAATTAATGAATATTGTTTTCGACGCTGTGCAACCATTTTTATCAGTTACGGAAACTGTATAATTCCCCGTTTTACTAACGGTAAATTTATTTTCAGCAGTAAATGATTCATCTTCAAACGAATATTTGTAGGCTCCGTTTCCGCCAGTGGCAATTGCAGAAATTTCATTAAGCTCAGTATTACTTAAAGTCAATGACAACGGTTCAAAGGCTTCAATCGTAAATTCATTCGTATCTTGTTCACAAGTGTTTGTGTGTCTGGCTCTAATAAAATGTTTGCCAGGGGTAATATTGGTGAAAATAGGACTGCTTTGATAGCTTGTTGAATTTCCGTCTAATGAATAATCTATTTCAGCAGAATTTGTTATACTAGGACTGATATTGACATTTACAGAATTAGAAGGCAAATTATCAACACAATTATATTGAACTACTGCAATAGGATTGATCGAAATGGAATTTGGAATTTGAACCACAAGATTAGTTGTACAGTTTAAATTATCTTTAATAAAAACGGTATAAATTCCACCCGAAAGCTTTTGAAAGTTATGGTTATTACCAGAAATTGTGACAAAATTTGTATTATCAAGACTTACACTATATGGTAGTGAACCGCCACTAATTGAAATAGTAAATTCTGCATTTTTATCACCTTTGCAAATTTCTGGCAATAAAGATTCGGGTAAAATTGCAGCGCTAAGCGGACTGGTGACTACAAGGTTCAAAATCTGATCGGCTGTATTTCCATTACCAGGAATTTTAAGTCCAGTTTGAGGAATTGTATAACTTGTGTTATTGGCTGACCATGTGTAATTTCCTCCAGCGCATATAACGGCATTTGTTACTATGTCCGCAGGTTTTGCAGTAACTGTCAGATTTAATATCTGATTTGCTGTGCATCCATCGTTCGTAATTTTAAGACCTTTTTGTGCTGTTGTATAAGTGACATTATTAGCTGACCATGTATAAGATTGTCCCATACTTATAGTTGCATTTGTAATTATATCTGCGGGTTTTGGTGTAATAGTTAGATTTAATATTTCATCAGCAGTGCACTTATCATTCTTAACTCTCAATCCATTTTGCGCAGTTTTGTATGTAACATTATTTGCTGGCCAAGTGTAAGACTCTCCAGAGCATATCGAGATATTAGTAATTTTATCGGCAGGTTTTGGTGTAAACGTCAAATTTAAAACCTGATCTGCAGAGCATCCACTACTTTTAATTCGTAATCCAGTCTGTGGAGTTGTATAGGATTTATTACCTGGTGCCCAGTAATAACCATAGCCCTCACATTGAGTAGCGTTAGTGATAATATCTGCTGGCTTAGGAGTTACGGTAAGATTAAGAACTCTATCGGCTCCACATTCATCAAATTTGAACCTCACAGTTTGGGTTGTAGTATAAGTTTTATTGTTAACAGACCATCGATAAGTTTGACCCTCACATATGGTTTCATTAGTAACAAGATCAGGCATTGGAGGATGATAAGTAAAAAATAAGTAATGATATTTACCATCTTTTATTACTTTGTATGTTCCTGTGTCACCAGGCCCATAGGTTACATTATTAGTAGGCCATGTATATGTTTGGTCTGCGCAAATATCTATGCCCTGAAGTTCAGCTATTGGAAGGACTGTTAAATTTAAAACCTGATCAGCACCACATTGGTTATTTATAATTTTAAGTCCTTTTTGAGTGGTTTTATAAGTTTGTCCATTTGCCGGCCATATATAGCTTTCTATTTCAGATATAGTAACATCTGTTATTACATCTGCTGGTTTAATTGATGGTATAGTTAAATTTAAAACCTGATCGGCTGTACATCTGTCATTAGAAATTCTAAGTCCATTTTGTGCAGTTGAGTAAGTAGTATTGTTTACAGCCCATGTATAAGTTTGACCAGAACACATTGTTGCATTTGTAATTATATCATTTGGTTTTGGTTTTACAGTTAGATTTAATATTTGATCTGCTGTGCAACCATTATTAGAAATTCTAAGTCCGTTCTGTGCAGTTGTATAGCTTGTATTGTTTGCTGTCCATAGATATGATTCTCCAGCGCAGATTGTTTTGTTGGTTACGACATCGGCAGGTTTTGCGGTTACGGTTAAAACCAATTCCTGATCTGCAATACATCCGCTATTAGTTTTAGAATAAGTTCCCGCAGTGCTGTATGTTACTCCGTTTTCAATCCAGGTATATG
>Ga0160502_100684_pt1 | contig 15163 bp, 15 predicted proteins | sample DIDnMG_14_FD_108237 | JGI IMG/M metagenome (GOLD analysis project Ga0160502, IMG submission 108237) | Enriched soil microbial communities from UW Madison campus, WI, USA - DID2933_E24_Xylan MG | ecosystem: Environmental > Terrestrial > Soil > Unclassified | place: USA: Madison, Wisconsin... | reverse complement strand
TCTGAAGCTGGTTTCGTACCTGAAGATTTAGACACAACGGCTAAAGTAACTTTTGAAGACGGAACTATTACTTTAATTCAGTTAGAATTGACTGGAAAAGTACCTGGAATTTCTGCAGAAGAGTTTCAGCAAACTGCTCAAAAAGCAAAAGAAATTTGTCCAATTTCTAAATTGCTGAATACTGAAATTACTTTACAAGTAACACTTAATTAAATACCAATATTTGAAATTCCAAAGCTTTGTCCTCCTGAGCGGAGTCGAAGGACGCGTCAGAAATTCCACAAAGAATATCACCAATCTTTGTAGAGTTACTTGTGAAGATTTGCTTCGCCAGTTCGCTATCGCTCGGGTCTCCTTCGTCGAAATGACAAAACTGAGACAAATCATATTTACAATCTAAAATTTTATAAAAATGAAAACAATATTTAAAAGCTTTTTAGCATTCGCAATACTAATTTTTAGTTTAGCATTCACAAACGTAAACGCACAAACTAATCCTAAAATTAAAAACGTAGTATTGGTTCACGGTGCATTTGCAGATGGCTCTGGATGGCAAGGTTTATACAAAGTTTTGACTAAAAAAGGCTATAATGTAACCATCGTTCAGAATCCGTTGAGTTCTTTGGAAGATGATGTTAAAGCCACAAATTTAGCTTTAGACAAACAAGACGGACCAACTATTTTGGTTGGACATTCTTGGGGAGGAACAGTAATTACAGAAGCTGGAAATCACCCTAAAGTAGCGGCTTTGGTTTATGTAGCGGCTTTACAGCCTGATAATGGCGAAAATTCTGTTCAATGGTTACAAACTGCTCCTCCAGCTCCTGAAAATGGTGTATTGCCTCCAGACGAAAAAGGAATTGCTTATTATGACAAAGCTAAATTCCATGCTGGTTTTGCAGGAGACTTGAGCAAAGAACAAGCCGATTTTATGTACGCTTCGCAAGGTGCTTTTCATGCGCAAGGTTTTTTAACACCAATTACTAAAGCCGCTTGGAGAACTAAACCTTCTTACGGAATCGTAGCAACTGAAGATAAAAGTATTGTTCCGAGTATTCAGTACGCAATGTACAAACGTTCTAACACAAAAATCACTGAAATTAAAGGTAGCCACGTGGTATTTATTTCTCAGCCAGAGAAAGTGGCAAATGTGATTATTGAAGCATCTAAATAATTGTGAATGGTTAATTGTTAATTATAAATTCATACATAAGCTTGTCATTTCGAGGAACGAGACCCGAGCGATAGCGAACAGGCGAAGCAAATCACACTAGAAATTCTACAAAGATTGGCGACAAACATTGCGCAAACCCGCGTGTGATTTCTCCTTCCTCGAAATGATAAAAACATAACTAAATTCCAAATTCCAAGCTACACAGTAATTGGAATTTGGATTTTTTTATTTTGTAATTTAAGTCAACTTACTTATTGCTTTAACAAAATAAGGAGAATCGTTCCAGCGGATTTTTTTATAATTGAAATCTTTTTTAAGCGATTCGGGAAGGCAGTTCCAGATGGCTTCATTCATTTTCTCCAGTAATAATTTCTTAGAGAAGGAATCGGAAACTACTAGACTTATTTCTCTTACGGGAACAGGTTCTTTGAAAGGCTTAAAAAGTCCGCCTGATTCGTTTAAAGTGGAAAGTTTAGGAATAATCGCAAATCCTAAATGAGCTCGGACTAAATTTTTTAAGGTTTCTATCGAATTAATATCGTACGTAAATTGTTCCTTTATTTTATCTGATGTTTTTAGTCCGCAGATGTCTAGTAATTGTGCGTTGTAGCAATATTCGTGATGCAGTAATAACAGTTCGGTTTTGTCGCCAGGCTGCATTTCGTAAAATTCATCATTCGCCATCGGATGCGTCTGATTTAAATAGGCAACAAATGGTTCTTTAAAAACAACATGTTCGATTAAATTCGGGTTTCCTGTTGGCGTAGCCATAATCGCAACATCAATTGCACCTGTTTCCAAATCGCGCATTAAATGTCCCGTATAGCCTTCTTTGATAATAAAATGTACTTTTGGCGCCGCTTCTTTCATTGCCTGAATAAACAGCGGAATCAGATAAGGCGATAAAGTGGAAATAATACCAAGTTTCAACTCTCCTTCCAATAGATTTTTTTCGTTGATCACAAAATCACGAATTTCATCGACTTCACGAAGTATCTTTTTGGCTTTATTGATAATTTCAATTCCTAAAACGGTTGGTGTCAACGGCACTTTATTTCGATCAAAAATCTTAATTCCGATTTCTTCTTCCAGATTTTTTAACTGAATGGTAAGTCCCGGCTGCGTTACCATACAAACTTCGGCAGCTCTTGCAAAATGCCGTTCTTCGTCTAAAGCGACTATATATTTTAACTGCTGAATGGTCATGTTTTCTAGTTTCTAAGATACTGAGATGCTAAGGTACTGAGTTGCTCTTTTTTATTGTTAGTTTTTTAAGAAAACTTTGTCTTTGTTATTTTTAAATAAATTTAAGAATTATACTACTTTTTATACTATTAAACCAACTTCTTTTTTAATATATTTGCGCTTCCTAAATTACAGAATTATGATACTTAAAAAACTTCTTGCCCATGTGGTATGGTGGCGGCATTGGAAACAACCGTAACGCTTCTGTAAGCGTAGGACACCTTAGCTACATGGGTTTTATATTTCCTAAATTACAGAGTTATGAGTACCAAAACCCTTTCAAAAGAAGCCGAAATCGGTCTAATGAATTTCTTCAACGACAGAATTGACCCACTCGATATGGCGAGAGCCATAAGACAGGTAAATCTAACCCTCGCATTGGGCGTTCTAAGCGATCAAGAAAACATTCAGTTAAACGCTGCCAAACTTGGAGACAGCTTCTATTGGCTCAATGAACTAGCCGAAATTTTAGATCCTTATCTGGATTTGGAGTAAAGGTTTATTCTTTTTGAAAAAATTAAAACCCTTGGTCTTTGAAGATTGAGGGTTTTGTTTTTTTGATTTATATGCAGAAATACCGTAGTAATACTTATCATTTGAATTTTAATTATTGGTATCCTTGCTATAAATAAATTTAAATAGATTATGGATTTCCGTAAATCTCTTCAATTAACATTCAATAAATTTACTTAATGGAAACATCGGAAAGTCGTATAAATAATATCCGAAATGAATGTCACAACAATAAATTCCATTGTTATGGTAAATCATATATTTACGGAGAAAGAGTCAATAAGTATGAAAGAAGATTAAGATTAATAAATTTTATTGGATTAGTTGTACCATTAATTTTTGGTAGTTATGTAATGACTTATGGGAACAATTATATTGAAAGTCTTTCATTATATATAGCTGGTCCAATATTATTAATACAATTAATTTTTTCAGCATTTGCTTTAGTTTTTAAGTGGGATGATGAGCTAGCATATTCATTAGAAGCTACAAGGGATCATAATCTTTTGTCACAAGATTTTAAAACTTTAGGTCAGTTTCCACCAAGCAATCTCGAAGATATAACTATGCAATATAATATTCTAAATGAAAAACTTAAATCTCGAAATGAGCAAGATGTAAAACATGATTTATCTAATAAAGAGAGAGTTAAAGGAATGAGATGGTCTTTGCGTGAATTTAATAAGAAATGTATAGACTGTGATGAGATTCCGTATTCAATGGAAAAAACAAATTGTCCTGTTTGTGGTAAATATTAATCAAATAAATTATAAAAAATGAGCGCAAAAACTGAAAAATTCAAATATGAATTTACTAAATTGTCTGAGACGGAAAAAGCTGAATTAATAAAATTCATAAATGATTATCAAAACGGATCAACTTTCCATAAAGCAAATTTAAGTGAATATTTAAGGAAAAGTTTAGGCCCAACTGATGCTTCAAAATGTGGCTGTTGCGGAAAATAATGCAAAAAACAAACGATAATAGACGTTCAATTCGTCTTTTATCGTTTTATTCAATTTTTTCAATTCGTAATTCTAAAAATAACTTATACCAAGAAAGCCCCAACATTAAAAAAAATAATTCTAATCATTTATAAATGATACAAAAAATAAAATACTCTTTTACTAATTTAAAAACTTCCTTGATAGGAATAAGAAAAAAAAACATAAACTCCATTAATGAAGAAATTGAAGATTTAAAGCCTATTATACAAATTGAAATACGCAAAATATATAATATGCTTTCCCTGAAAAAAATATTATTCATTGTTGCATTTATTTTACTTTTTTTTGCTTTTAATAATAGAATTAATAATTTCATTGAAACCAACCTATTGATTAAAAATAGATTTTCAAACGATTTTTTTGATTATGTATTAATCATAACTTCAATTTTAATATCTGTAAAATTTTATGAAAAGATAATAAATAAAAGATATCACCCATCCTTTTATGAATATTATATATTAGCAATTATACTTTATATCTCTGTATACTATTATTTTAATGCAGAAAAATTAAAATGGGTTTTTCTATCTATAAATATTCTTGCATTTAAAATTCCTCATATTTCTTTAATAACCGTACCAATTCTATTCTTTTTTATACTGAACTTTCTTAGATGGTTTAACTTAGATGTTTATAAAAAAGAATTTAATGATAATAACAATTTTTTAATCAATGATAATCCTATCAATGAGCTTATAAATGACAAATTAGAGTATTATGAAGTCGTTAAGAAGTTAAGTTCAATTTTGATTAATGAATCACATACTAAAACTATCTCTATCGGTTTAATTGGACCTTGGGGAAACGGTAAATCAAGCGTGATTAATTTGATTGAGGAAGAAATAAAAGATTCTTTCAAATACAAGGAGAATGACATAATATCAATACATTTTTTGCCTTATTTAAATCATAAGGACGATGATATTATTAATGAATTCTTTTTAACACTAAGTAATCAACTTGCAAATTATAACGGAAAGCTTTCGAATCAAATTTTAAACTATTCACAAAAGCTAACAGATTTATATAAAGATAAAAATTTTACAAATTTTATTGAAAATCAAATCACCAACTTTTCTAAATCTTCTGCACAAGAACTTTATGAGACTATAGATAATATGCTAATTGAAATTAATAAAAAAATAATTGTTTTTGTTGATGATTTAGATCGCTTGAATCAAAATGAAATTTTACAAGTCCTAAAACTTATTAGAAATACAGCGAATTTCAGAAACACTATTTTTGTTGTTGCAATGGACAAAGAGTATGTTATTAGTAGATTAAGAAGTTCTAATGACATATTAAACACAAAATTTATTGATAAATTTTTTCAACTTGAAGTTTACTTGCCAGAAATACAAATTAACATATTGAGAGATTATTTCAAAACAGAATTAATAAAACCTTTTAATTTACAACCTATTAACTTTGAAACTACAGTTGAAGATGTCATCAATAATCCTAACTTACTTTTTGATGATTACATAAAAAACTTTAGAGATGCTAAAAGAATTATTAATCAAATAAGATTTGACTTATCTCTATATAAGGAAGATTTTAATTATCTAAATTTAAAGGATTTTATCAATTTTACTTTTTTTAAATTAAAATTTCCAAAAATAATGAAAGATTTGAATGAGAATAGATCTGATTTTCTATTTGTTAACAAATCAAACGGAACCTATAATTTGACAAAAAATGAAAATAAAGGAGAAAATTCAACAGAAAAAATTATAGAAATAATAAATACTAAGAAATTTAATGATATTGAATATTTAAAAAAATATCAATTATACAACAAATTATTTGATGAAAAATGTAATAATAAATTAAGTATTGATTGTGAAGATAAAGAACTATTAATAAAAACTTTAGCATTTTTATTTGGAGACGAAAACAAAACAGAAGGGACTGATTCTATAAAGTCTGAAATAAATTTTAGAATGTTAATGCAACAACGAATATTTAAAAACCATTTAAAACAATCCGAATTTGAGTCACTTTTTACATCAGATAGAGCATCACTAAGATTAAATTTAAAAAACATATATAAGTCTGGAAAAACCATACAATTAATAGATAGACTTAAGTACTACAATGTCAATGAAGATTCTAAAATCAAATCTGTAATTGATATACTTGTTCTTCTTTATGATGATATTAAAGAAAACAATATATATAGTGTTGATTTTCTTTATTTATTAAACAAATTTGTGGGAGATTTATACGATCCGGAATTTCATTTAGAAAATCAAATAAAACAAAACACTAAATGGATTTCTAAATCCATATTTGACAACAACGATTTATTGCAAGAAACCAAATTAAAGTTATTAAGCAATCTTTGGATAGCAAAAGATACAACTGACAATTGGCTCTTAACCGACACGTATATAATTACAAAAGTTAAAGAACTGTTCACATCTTATCTAGAGTCATTTAAAGAGAATCTTTGGGACGTAAACAACTATGATATTTACAGTATATATCATGATATAAAAATAATTGACTCAAATGCCGTTAATACTGTCTATATTGATTTTTGGAACAGAAATAAAATAGAACTTCTTTGTGCTCAAACAGTTAATTTAGATACTTTTTCAAATCAAAGTTTTAAAATTTCTGATACGGTAATTGAAATATTTGGCAGTAAAAAAGATTTCGTCAATTTTGTGAAAAGTCATAAAGATAAAGAACTTCCTGCAGTAAATGAATTTTTAAGATTATTTAATTTGTTTGAAATAATAAATTTTTCTGAATCGTTAATTTTTGAATTTATACAATCAAGATTAATGAAAGAAAAGATTCAACATGTGAAAAATCATTTTGCGAAGAATAATTCCAATGAAAATGAAAAATCGGTACAAATTTTTATTGAAACCGATAACAAGCAGTTAAGTGATGATATTTTCAATGATGATGATTTATATGATAAATATTTATTTAAAAGATTCTTTTATAAGAAAAAATATTATCTGGTTGTAACATTTAGAGAAAGAGAATTTGAAGAAAAATCATTATATTTCTTTAAAGATCTTGTGAATAGTTACTCCAAGTCATTTAGATCAGGATTTGAAGAAAAAATTATTCATGAAAAATTATTGATAAGATTCGAAGACAATTCATTTGTAAAAGTTATTTCCATACAACCATCAATAATAGGTACACAAAATTTTGGTTACGAAATATTCTAATTAATGTCAAATACCTAGAGAACGTATAAAGTCAAAATCTTATTAAAAAAATAAAATCCTTAATCACATAAAAGACTAAGGGTTTTATTTTTAAATTAAAAAATCGCTTATTAAAATTCACCCCAAACTCATCCCACCATCCATAATAACATCCGCACCAGTCATAAACACCGCAGCATTACTACTCAAATGCGAAACCATTTTAGCCACATCTTCTGCCCTTCCCATTTGTTTTAACGGGACTTTTTCTACTACGACATCCATGATGCCTTTTACGGTGGCTTCGTCTAGGCCTACTTTGTTCATGACTTCGGTTTGAGTTGGTCCTGGGCTAACCGAATTAACACGAATCTTTCTTGGCGCTAATTCTAAAGCCGCCGATCTCATAAACGAATTCAAAGCCGTTTTACTCGCCGAATAAACAGAAGATCCCGGCCCTGGCATGCTCGCAGTATTCGAAGAAAGAAATACTACCGAAGCGCCATCTTTCAGAATCGGGATAAATTTGCTTAAAGTGAAAAAAGCGCCTTTTAGATTCACATTCATAATATTGTCGTACAATTCTTCTGTAGTTTGTTCGATCATTCCTAAACCCGCGATTCCTGCATTGATAAACAAAATATCAACCGAACCAAAATCGGCTTTTACTTGAGTAGCCAGTTTTTCGATATCCAAAATATTCGATTGGTCTGCTGTGATGGCGTTAACACCAAGTTCTAAAGCTGCTTTTTCTATTGCCTCTTTTCTTCTTCCTGTAATAATTACGTTTGCGCCTTGCTCTTTTAATTGTTTGGCTGTTGCGTAACCTATTCCGCTGTTTCCGCCTGTTATCACTGCCACTTTATTTTTTAAATTGTCCATTTTATATGTGTTTTAAATTAATGAGACAAAGGTAAATTCAAAATGGTATAACTTTGTAACCAGTATCATCGAGTATACCAGAAGTACATTTTAACATTAAAATAGTAATGAAAATAAGTTTAAGTAAAAAATCTAATTTTCATGTTAAATATTGAATCTACATTCTTTACTTTTTTGGTTAAAATTCTTCGATTTATTTAGATTTTTAAATCAATTCTCTTAATTTTTTTTTAAAACTTCATTAAACGCCTGTTAAATCTTAACAAGAATTCATTGAAAATTCTGTAAAAAAAGGTATATTTGAGTAATACAGAAATTTATTATCGTGCAAGAAAAAACAAAATCACATAGTTTTATATTTCCAAAAACTCCTACTGGAGTTGACGGATTAGATGAGATTACAGAAGGTGGATTTCCGCAAGGACGACCAACTTTAATCTGCGGTGGTGCGGGATGCGGTAAGACTTTATTGTCTATGCAGTTCCTTATAAAAGGAATTACAGAGCATAACGAACCAGGAGTTTTCATGTCTTTTGAAGAACCTTCAGACGACTTGACTTTAAATGTTAAATCATTAGGCTTTGACCTTGAACAGCTTAAAAAAGATAAAAAGCTTGTTGTAGATCACGTTCGCGTTGAAAGATCAGAAATTGAGGAAGCGGGCGAATACGATCTTGACGGCTTATTTATTCGTTTAGGACACGCTATCGATTCTATAAAAGCCACTCGTGTTGTATTGGACACAATCGAATCGCTGTTTGCTGGTCTGGACAATCAAGCCATTTTACGAGCGGAATTACGAAGGTTGTTTCATTGGTTAAAAACAAAAGGCGTAACAGCAATCATCACTGGAGAGCGCGGTGAAGCGACTCTAACCCGTCAAGGTCTGGAAGAATACGTTTCAGACTGCGTAATTGTTCTCGATCATCGAGTAATTGAACAGGTTTCGACCAGAAGGCTTCGAATTGTAAAATACAGAGGTTCAACACATGGAACAAATGAATATCCGTTTTTAATTGATGAAGAAGGAATTTCAGTTCTTCCAATCACTTCTCTAAAATTGGATAACGAAGTTTCCTCAGATATTATTTCTACAGGTGTTCCCGGACTAAATGAAATGTTTCATGGCGGCGGTTTTTACAGAGGAAGCAATATTTTGGTTTCGGGAACTGCTGGAACGGCTAAAACGACAGTTGCCTGTTATTTTGCTAATGAACAATGCGAAAAGAACGAAAAAACGATTTACTTCGCCTTTGAGGAATCACCGCATCAATTGGTTCGCAACATGAAATCAATTGGAGTAGATCTGGAAAAACACATCAAAAAAGGCATTTTGCAAATACATTCTTCCCGTCCGTCATTAAATGGTCTAGAACTGCATTTGCTTACGCTTAGAAAGCTAATCAAAGAGTTTGAGCCTACTACAATTATTATTGACCCGATCAGTAATCTTATTTCGGTAGGAAGCGAACACGAAGTGCGCTCCATGCTGGTACGATTAATTGATATGCTAAAAGCCAATAATATTACGGCCATGTTTACGTCATTAAACAAACAAACCGACACTTTTAGACCTGATCTGGCAGAAGAATCGGTTTCGTCATTGGTGGATACCTGGATTACAGTTCGCGATATGGAAGGTGTTGGCGAAAGAAACCGCGGTATTTTTATCATCAAAGCGCGCGGAATGGGACATTCTAACCAAGTTAGAGAATTTGTAATTACAAGTAAAGGAATTGAATTACTAGATGTTGAGTTAGGTCCGCAGGGAATTTTGACGGGAGCAGCAAGACAATCTTATCAATTCAAAAAAACCATGTCGGATATTAAGCTTCAAAACGAAATTAGCAGAAAAGACAGAGAAATTGCGCGTAAACGCAAAGTACTTGAAGCTAATATTGAAGCATTGAGAACAGAATTTGAATCGGCTGAAGAAGAACTAAGCATTCTTAAAGCAACAGAAGAATTGCAGGAAAAAATGTCTTCTAAGAAAAAATAAATCAAATGAAAAAAGAAGTAGCCGAATGGCAATTATTGCTTTATATAGCAGGGCAAACGCCAAAATCGATCAAGGCGCTGGAAAACATAAAGAAGTATGCCGAGGAACATTTAAAAGGAAAATACAGCATCGAGATTATCGATTTGCTGAAGAATCCGCAATTGGCAGAAGGCGATCAGATTTTGGCCGTACCTACTCTGGTGCGTAAATTTCCAGAGCCAATTCGTAAAATTATAGGTGACCTTTCTAATGAAGAAAGAGTGCTTGTAGGACTTAATATCAAACCTATAAACTCTTAATCATGGAAGATTCATCTGATGGCACTAGTACAACCAAACATAAGTTTACACTTTTTGTTTCAGGTATGTCTGTTAAATCAGGACATGCAATCGAAAATATACGCAAAATCTGCGATACATATCTCACCAACAATTATGAATTAGAAATTGTTGATATCAGCCGTGATAAAGAACAGGCTGTGATTCATCAAATTGTAGCAATTCCTACCTTGATCAAAACACAGCCAGAACCTAAAAGAATCATTTTAGGAGATTTATCAGATAAAGAAAAAGTATTATACATACTTAATATAAGCGAATAGTTTGAAGGAAGATAAAAAAAATATAGCCGATTTATTAGCAGAAATTGAATCACTGAAGGAAGAGCTTTATGAATCAAATAGTATTATTAATGCTATAAAACAAGGAGATGTAGATGCGCTTGTGGTAAGCAGTAATGGAGTTCCAGAACTTTATTCTCTAGAAACTGCCGATTACACCTATCGTCTTCTTATAGAGAAATTCGGTCAGGGCGCGCTGAGTATTTCAAGAAATGGATTGATACTCTACTGCAATGAGCAATTTTCAAAATTAGTCGGTCTTCCATCAGAAAAAATAACGGGAACGTACATTTATGAATATTTTACAAACCAAACGCAGTTTATTTCTCTTATAGAAGCACTGAGATATGGAATTACTAAACATGAAATACTTCTAAAATCGGAGAATGAAAAGACTTTTCCAGCTTATATCGCTTTAACCGATCTGGAACCCGCTGTAGAAGCCATTGGAGTTGTAATTACCGATTTGACCGAAAAGAAAAAGCATGAAGAAGCTTTAATTCGCCATCAGAAAGAATTAGAAGAAAAAATAAACGAACTGAATAAAATCAATCGTAATCTAGAAGAATTTATTCATGTAATATCACACGATTTAAAAGAACCGCTGCGGAAAATTGTCATGAATACCAGCAGAATTGATGGAAGCTACTTTAAAGACGCCGATACAAAAGCTGTAAATGTCATGAAATTATCGGCTTTAAGATTAAATTCGCTTGTAGATGATTTAGTGCAATATTCTTCGCATACCGCGCAGGAAGAACGAACAGAAATAGATTTAAGAACCATAATTTCGGAAGTTATTGAGGATTTTGAAATTATAATTTCTGATAAAAAAGCCATTATAAAAACAGGAAAACTTCCTATTATTAAAGCTTCTCGAGTGCAAATGAGACAGCTTTTCTCTAATCTTATTTCAAACGCCATTAAATATAGCAAAACAGATATCGCTCCTGTAATAGAAATTTCGCAAGAAGAAAATTTAGATACTGAAATACCAAATCAAAATGCTAAATTTGTAAAGGTTCAGATAAAAGACAATGGTATTGGAATGGAAGAAAGCCATTTGCTTAAAATATTTGTCATTTTTCAGCGCCTGCATGCCAGAAATGAATACTCAGGAAACGGTATTGGCCTCGCGATCTGTAAAAAGATAATGGAAAACCATTCTGGAAATATAACCGTTGAAAGCATATTGAACAAAGGAACAATATTTAACCTTTACTTCCCAATCTTATAAAATGCCCGAAAAATATAATTTACATATCGTAATTGCTGAAGATGACATGGATGATGCAGATGTTATTACAGAGACTTTTAACAATAATCCAAATTTTAGCAAAGTCAGTCTGGTTGCCAATGGCGAGGAACTGCTCAATTATCTAAAAAGCGATCAGAACGAAAATCCCGATGTTATTCTTACTGATATCAATATGCCTATTATTGACGGTATTGAAGCTTTGCAAGAAATCCTTAGCAATGATGAATTAAAAAATATTCCGTGTTTTGTTTATTCAACAAGCATTAATCCTTCTTACAAAGAAAAATGCGATGATATGGGTGTAAAAGCCTACTTAATTAAACCGTACTCTTTTGAAGCTTTCGCTGAAATTCCGAAAACTATTTTAAGCATTATTGAAGCTTAAATTTCGTTTAATCTTAAACTGTTTTTTTTCATTATTTTAGATTTTTGGTATAACTTTGTAACCAATTAATTTTCTAAGCTAATGCTGTTTTGTTATGGAAAGAAATCAGAAAGAAGAAGTACAAGCGCTTCAAGATACTTTACATGTTTTGGGCGGAAAATGGCGTTTGCCGATCATCAATTCGATCTGCAACGGAAATCATCGTTTCAGGGAAATCGAACGCAGTATTCCAGGAATCACAACACGCATGCTTTCTAGAGAACTCAAAGAAATGGAGATCAATATGCTGATCAAAAGAACCGAAGACCGTGATGCTGAAATTCAGGTCAAATACGAATCTACACCGTATTGCAAATCATTTGCTCCTGTAATCGAAGAAATGATTAAATGGGGAAAATCACATCGAAAGGAGATTATTCGAAATTCTTAATTATTGAAACTGATTTTTTTTAAACACATAGAAACATAGATTTTTTTTCTATGAAATAGGATTAGAAAAGAAACTAGTTTCTAACACATAGTCCCGAAGCTTCGGGATGTGAATTAATGCAAGTGAAACGCCTTTATCCACAATCTTAAACTATGTTTCTATGTGTTTAAAGTTATTCTAACACGAAGTCAACTTTGTCAAAGTTCGAAACTTTGACAAAGTTTAGACAATTGAAAAAAATCACATCGAAAAGAAATCATCTGAAACTCGTAATTGGCATTGCCAGTATTACAACGATATAGTTGATAAACAGATATAATAAGCGTAATTTTTACACATAAAAAGTATCACAATAAAGCCTTAAAGACAACAATTTCTCGCATACTTTTTCAGCATTTTTACCTAACTTAGCGCTCTGCATTTTGAAATGTAAAAATTAAAATAACCATTGTTTTTCTGCAAAACATTGAACGAAAAAACATTACTGTGCTTTTTCGTTCGTTTTTCTGCAAAAAACAGCTTTCTAATAATTTAGTTAATTGAAAACTATGAACAAATTTGATTTTGGAATTGTAGGACTTGGTGTAATGGGCCGTAACCTACTTTTAAATATCGCCAGCCACAACTTCGCGGCTGCAGGTTTAGACTTAGACACCGAAAAAGTCAATTCTCTTCAACAAGAAGCTGATTCTGATCATACAATCGAAGCTACTACAGATGTAAAGCATTTTGTAGAACTTATTCAACAGCCAAGAGCGATTATGTTATTGGTTCCTGCGGGAAAACCAGTTGATAGCGCTATTGCTAGTTTACTTCCTCACTTAGATAAAGGTGATATCATCATCGACGGTGGAAACACTTATTTTACAGATACTGACAGAAGATTTTTAGAATTATCTGAAAAAGGAATCCACTTCTTCGGAATGGGAATTTCGGGCGGTGAAAAAGGCGCTCGTTTCGGTCCTGCTATGATGCCAGGTGGAGATCAAAAAGCATACGAAAGATTACGTCCTATTTTTGAGGCAATTGCAGCAAAAGTAGACGGCGAACCTTGCGTAGAATATTTAGGAAACGGTTCTGCTGGAAACTACGTAAAAATGGTTCACAACGGAATTGAATACGGAATCATGCAGTTGATTTCTGAGATTTATGACTTAATGAAAAGAGGTTATAACTTGGATGATGAAACGATTCAGAAAACTTTTGCTGAATGGAATCAGACTGATGATTTAAGATCGTATTTGATTGAAATTACTGGAAACATCTTAAAACAAAAAGATGAAGACGGAACGCAATTAATCAACAAAATCTCAGATTGGGCAAGATCTAAAGGTACAGGAAAATGGACTTCGCAAAACGCAATGGATTTACAAGTTCCAGTTCCAACAATCGACGCAGCAGTTAACATGCGCGATATGTCTAAAACAAAACCAGAAAGAATTGAAGCTGCTAAAAAATTAGTTTGGAATGCTGATGAAGCAAATGTTTCTCAAAGCGAAGCAATTGCAGCTTTAAAATCGGCTTTGTATTTTTCTATCGTGGTGACTTACGCTCAAGGTTTAGCACAGCTTCACACGGCTTCTAAAGAATACAACTACGGATTAAATCTAGAAACGGTTGCTAAAATCTGGCGTGGCGGATGTATCATTCGTGCTACAATTTTAGAAGATTTCAGAAAAGCATATGTTGCAAAATCAGATTTGCCAAACTTACTTTTAGATGGCGGAATTGCTTCACAATTAGTAGAAAACCAATCAGGAATGAGAGCTGTGATTCAGTTTGCAGTTCAAAAAGGATTGCCTGTTTCAGGATTAATGAACTCATTATCTTATTTTGATGCTTATAGATCTGCTAATCTTCCAACTAATTTAATTCAGGCACAGCGTGATTATTTTGGAGCGCATACTTACGAGCGTATTGATAAAGAAGGCGTTTTCCATACACAATGGGCTGAATAAACAATTAAAGCAACACAACTACACACAATGACTAAAAATAAACTAAAGAATCCAACAATCATTGTTATTTTTGGAGGAACTGGAGATCTAGCAAAGAGAAAGCTCTTCCCCGCTTTTCAAAATCTGTACCTTGACGGACGTATGTCTGAAAAGTTTCAGATTATTGCTCTTGGAAGAGCTGAAAAAACCAATGAAGATTTTCGCGCTTATGTAGCAGAAAATCTAAATTTATTCTCAAGAAAAAAAGGAATTGATGATCCAGAAACAGAAAAATTTCTTTCGCACATCACTTACCACAGTCTTGATATCGATAAAGAAGAATCGTATATTGGATTAAACGAAAAAATCAACAATTTTGATCTGGCTTTTGGAGAACGCGCTAATCGTCTTTTCTATCTTTCAATTACGCCTTCTTTCATTTCAACGATTTCTAACAATATCAAGAAAATTGGACTTGCTGCAAATCCGAAACAAGATCGTATTATTATCGAAAAACCTTTTGGTTACGATAAAGCTT